>JACDJA010000023.1_pt1 | contig 265271 bp, 246 predicted proteins | sample 7449241 | NCBI WGS metagenome assembly JACDJA01 (sample SAMN14253289, study PRJNA609438) | sludge metagenome | isolation source: initial anaerobic sludge | collected 2018-12-20 | reverse complement strand
GACGGACGTGCCGGTATCGAGCGTGCCGCCGCAGGTGCCGCCGACGTTGTCGATCTCGAAGCCCGCATCAGGCGTCAGCGTGAAGGCGGCGGTGTCGCCGTCGTTCACCGTCTGCGCCGTGTTCGGCGAGATCGCGCCCGAGGGCGTGCCGACGCTGGGGGTGACGGTGTGGGTGACGGGAAGCGCCTTGAAGTTGGCGACGACGGTGCAGTCCGCGATGACCGCGGCCGTGGTGTAGACGGAGGTGCCGGCATCGAGCGTGCCGCCGCAGGTGCCGCCGACGGTGTCGATCTCGAAGCCCGCGTCGGGCGTCAGGGTGAAGGTGGCGGTGTCGCCGTCGTTCACCGTCTGCGCCGTGTTCGGCGAGATCGAGCCCGAAGGCGTGCCGACGCTGGGGGTCACGGTGTGGGTGGCGGGTGGCAGCGAGCCGTCACACTCGTATGACGGGGTGTAACTCACGTCCAAGTCGTCGACATCGTAAGTCCGGGCTGCCGTCTGGCCCGAGCCAGAGGTCTGCGACAGGACAAAATTCTCGACGTTGTTGAAACCCGTGGTTCCACTGCCATTCGTGGTTTCATAGATCTGCGTGCCATCCTTGCAGATGCGAACGTTGTCGGTCGCGCGGTCGACAAGCAGCTTGATCTCGAAATACGTATCCAATGGCCAGGTCTCGCCTGTCGGCACATACGCCGAAGCAGACCAGTCCACCGTCTGGATGTCGCGAGAGGCGGCAGCACTAAAGCGGATACGAGTAGTCACTGCCGCGTTTGCCGGATCCTGCGGCGTAAACTCGAGGTAGGCACCTGCGTTATTGATGCGGATGTTCGCGCTGGCCGAAATGTAGCGCGTGGTTCCCGCCGCGAAGTTCGGAGACAAAGCGAACGCACCGCCAGAGGTCGTGGAGGTCAGACGGTAGTGCTGGGAACCGTTGGCCGGATTGACACTGGAAATGACATTGGCCGTACTGTTTGCGTACCAACTCTGCTGTCCATTGATGGCGCCGATCGTGAACGGCGACTCGAAGCCGGTAGCCACCCCGGTGGAGCCACTGTCATCAAAGCCAAAGAACGTGGCAACAGCGGAAACGCTGCCCTCTGCCGTGGTAAGCGGTCCCGAGGACACCACGGAACTTCCTGCCGTGGCAACGGCCACACTGGCGCTGACGACACAGCTTGTTCCCGGCGCAAGAGTCGCACCCGTGGCAAGCGTGATCGTGTTACCACCGGATGCTCCGGTCAGCGAGCCTGCGCAGGTCGTCGTGGCATCAGCCGCAAGCGTCATGCCGGCGGGCAGGCTCGTGACGAAGTCCGCCGTTGTCGTTGCCGGGGCATCGGTGGCATTGCTGAGCGTCAGCGTCAGCGTCGTGCTCGCCGGTACCGGTCCAAGTTCAGGCGCGAAATCCGCCGTGAGCAACGGCGGGGCGGGCGGAACACTAGCCAGCGGATCCAAGGTCACGGTGTAGTCTTCAGACTGGCCATAGCCCGCGGCGTTGCATGGCAGAAGGCCGCTGAGTGCCGTGACGTTGTAGCGCGTCATTGCGCGCATGCGCGTGTCGCCCAAGGCGGCACCTGCAGGAACGGTGATGTACGCCGTGACTTCCTTGGTGTCGGTACCTGTGGAGTCATTGATGGTACCGATCCAGTAGCCCTCACCGGGATCGGTGAATACGCCGTTCTGGTTCCAGTCGACATAAAGCGCGTGGCCATGTGTAAACGCGCCGCCCGTATTGGACTTCATCGTGACCGCGTACGGGGCACCCGGACGCAGCGTTCCCAACACCGCCGTGAAATCCTCGTGCGCCACGGTGGCATTCGCGGCCGAGGCGTTGTCGATGTCGTTGATCTTCACCAGCGTGATCGGTTCCACGCCGGTGGGGTAGGTGTTCACGCAGTAGGGCGGAATGGCCGCCGGCGCGTTGGGCGCGGTGGCTTCAAGCGAGTCTTCATGGAACTCGCGCGCCGTCACGGCGGTCGACGTGACCTTGTCGAACGAGGCTCCGGTGTCGCCCGTTGCGGCAAAGGCGGAGCTGCCCGCGAGGAGCCCTCCGCCCAGCAGCGCCAGCGCGACGGCTGTCATCAATCTGTTTCTCATGCCAATACTCCCCAAAGAGTCTTCAAGTCCAGGCGGCGTGCGGCTCCGCCGAAGGTGTTGCCATCCGGTAACGAACGTGCGCGACCCCTTCCAGCCCCCCCTGATCGACCAGGCTACGCATGGTTCATCCGTGCCGGGGATTCAATCAAGGGACTACCGCGTGTTCACTTGCTAGCGTCAACGCAACGTGCGCTGAACGCACGCTTGCACCCCTGACTATAGGTGGTGGTGGCCAGCGAGACAAGCAGGGCGTCACCCGCCGAAAGCAGGCCATCGAGCGCCTGCCGCACGGCATCCAAAGCCGTTTGCTGCAACGCATCAATTCCTTGTTTATTCGGCATTTTCCGCAGGCATCAAGCATTTGGAGGCAGGCCCGCTCCTGCCGGATGGCGACTTGCGCGCAGATGCAGCACGGGATCGGAGCGGCCTCGTCGGGGACGTAGCCCCGACCTACGCGGCCAGGCGAGTCGCCGTGCATTTCGCACCACCGTGGGTCGGCCCTGCGCGGCCGACGTTGTCGGGCATCGAACCCCTCGTCGGGGGCGTAGAACCCCTTCGTCGGGGACGTAGCCCCGACCTACGCGCCTTCGCACCCGTAGGTCGGCCCTGCGCGGCCGACGTTGCGAGGCATCGAACCCCTCGTCGGGGGCGTCGTCCCGACCAATTACAATGGCGGTGCCGAGGTTTCGGCCATGGCTGCACGGGTCGCGACGCGAACTTGGTGGCCTTTCTTTTTCGACGCACCAGACATCCAGGGATTCCACCGCATGAAAATCCTCGTCATCGGCTCGGGCGGGCGCGAACACGCGCTGGCGTGGAAGCTGGCGCAGTCGCCGCGCGTGGCCGAGGTCATCGTCGCGCCGGGCAACGCCGGCACTGCGACCGAGGCCAAATGCCGTAACGCGGCGGTGAAGGCGACCGATCTCGCCGGCCTGCTCGCGCTGGCGCAGCGCGAAGGCGTGGCGCTGACCGTGGTCGGGCCGGAAGGGCCGCTGGTAGCGGGCGTGGTGGATCGCTTCCGCGCCGCCGGGCTGCGCATCTTCGGCCCCAGCGCCGCTGCCGCGCAGCTGGAAGGCAGCAAGGCGTTCGCCAAGGATTTCCTCGCCCGGCACGGGATTCCCACCGCGTTCTACGCCGTGCATACCGACGTGGAGGCGGCGCTGGCCTACGTGCGCGCCGCTTCAATCAAGAGCGGGGGCGCGCCCATCGTGATCAAGGCCGACGGGCTGGCCGCCGGCAAGGGCGTGATCGTGGCGATGACGCTGGCCGAGGCCGAGGCCGCGGTGCGCGACATGCTTTCCGGCAACGCCTTCGGCGACGCCGGCGCGCGGGTGGTGATCGAGGAGTTCCTCGACGGCGAGGAGGCCAGCTTCATCTCGATGGTGGACGGCCGCAGCGCCCTGCCGCTGGCCACCAGCCAGGACCACAAGCGCGTGGGCGACGGCGACACCGGCCCCAACACCGGCGGCATGGGCGCGTATTCGCCCGCGCCGGTGGTCACGCCGGAACTCCACGCGCGGATCATGCGCGAGGTGGTGGAGCCGACCGTGGCCGGCATGGCCGCCGACGGCGTGCCGTTCACCGGCTTCCTCTACGCAGGGCTGATGATCGACGCCAGCGGCGCGCCCAAAGTGATCGAGTTCAACGCGCGCTTCGGCGATCCGGAAACCCAGCCGATCCTGATGCGGCTGGCCTCGGATTTGGTCGACCTTCTCGAAGCGGGCATCGACGGTCGCCTCGACGCCGTGGCGGCGCAGTGGGATCCGCGCGCTGCGGTCGGCGTGGTGATGGCCTCGCGGCCCTATCCCGAAGCGCCCGTCACCGGCGAGGTGATTTCAGGTCTGGATGCCGTACCCGCTCAGGCCAAGGCCTTCCACGCCGGCACCGCGCTGGATGCGCAGGGCCGGGTGATCGCCAGCGGCGGGCGGGTGCTGTGCGTCACCGCGCTGGGCGACAGCGTCGCGCAGGCGCAGCAGCGCGCCTACGCGGGCGTGGACGCGATCCACTGGAACAGCGAATTCCACCGCCGCGATATCGGCTGGCGCGCGCTGGCTCGCGAGCGCGGCGAAAGCTGAGCGGCCGCACGGCCGCTCAATCCACCGGCACCACGCGCAGGGTCATGGCGTCGGCAGCGACCACGCGCACCTTGGCACCCTCGGGAAGATCCGGCCCTTCGGTCACCCAGTAGGCGTCGTTGGCGTAAACCTGGCCGCGACCGTTCACGATGGCTTGGGTGAGCGGCAAGACGCGACCCACCAGCTGGGCGGAGCGGCGGTTGAGCAGCGGCGCATCGTTGCGCTGCTGGCGACGCCCGCGTGCTTTCCAGCCCAGGCCCACCGACACCATCGCCAGGACGGCGAACAGGATGGCCTGCGCGGTGAGGCCCAGCTCCGGCAGGATCCAGTCGACCAGCGCCATCGCGGCGGCGGCGAAGCCCAGCCACAGCAGGAACGCGCCGGGCAGCACCGCTTCAGCGGCGAACAGCGCCAGTGCCAGGCCGGCCCAGAACCACGGAGACGACACCCAGTCCATGGCTCACCTCAGCCTGCGGCCGGCGGCTGCGGCCTGGCCGGCTGCGGCGGCCTCGGCGCGGGCGGCGGATCGGTGGTGAACACGGCGCGCTGCGGGGCCTTGGCTGCCGGCGGGCGCGGCGGCGCGTCCGGCCCGACCGCGCGGGTCAGCTCCACGATGCCGGCCAGCGAGCCGAGCACGCCGGTGGTTTCCATCGGCAGCAGCAGGGTTTTCTGGTTGGGCGAATGGGCGAAGTCCTTGAGCGCTTCCACGTACTTTTGCGCGACGAAATAGTTGATCGCCTGCAGGTCGCCCTGGGCAATGGCCTCGGACACCATCGTGGTGGCCTTGGCCTCGGCTTCGGCCAGGCGCTCGCGCGCCTCGGCGTCGCGGAAGGCGGCTTCGCGCCGGCCTTCGGCATCCAGCACCACGGCCTGCTTCTCGCCCTCGGCCTTGAGGATGGCGGCGGCGCGGAAGCCTTCGGCATCGAGGATGTTGGCGCGCTTCTCGCGCTCTGCCTTCATCTGCCGCGCCATCGAATCGATCAGGTCGCGCGGCGGCTGGATGTCCTTGATCTCGATGCGGTTGACCTTCACGCCCCAGGGATGGGTGGCCTGATCGACCACCGCCAGCAGGCGCGAGTTGATCTCGTCGCGCTTGGAGAGCGATTCGTCCAGGTCCATCGCCCCCAGCACGGTGCGGATGTTGGTCATGACGAGATTGAGGATGGCGACTTCCAGCTCGGCCACCTCGTAGGCCGCCTTGGCTGCGTCCAGCACCTGGAAGAACACCACGCCATCGACCTTCACCACGGCGTTGTCCTTGGTGATGACGTCCTGACTGGGCACGTCGAGCACCTGCTCCATCATGTTCATCTTGCGGCCGATCGCGTCGATCCACGGGATGATGAAGCCCAGCCCCGGCGACAGCGTGTGGGTGTAGCGGCCGAAGCGCTGCACCGTGTATTCGTAGCCCTGGGGCACCGATTTCACGCCGCGGAAGATCGTGATGACGACAAAGGCCATCAGTATCCAGATGAAGATCATGTGCGCGCCTCCCGACAATGGTGTGGGCATTCTAGACGAGCGGACGCGGCGGCTGTGACGGCGCGCGCCACGCTTCGCCACGTCCGCGCGACGCTCACCCTTCCCCCATCTGCAGCCGCCACAGCGCGGCGTAGGTGCCGCCGCGGGCGACGAGCTCGTCGTGGCTGCCCGATTCCACGATGCGACCGGCCTCCATCACGTGGATGGCGTGGGCGTGGCGCACGGTGGAGAGACGGTGCGCGACGATCAGCGTGGTGCGTTCGCCGGTGAGCGCGCGCAGCGCGGACTGGATCGCGGCCTCGGTTTCGTTGTCGACCGCCGAGGTGGCCTCGTCCAGAACGAGGATGGCCGGATCGCGGTAAAGCGCGCGGGCGATGGCGATGCGCTGGCGCTGGCCACCGGACAGCCGGCTGCCGCGCTCGCCCACGGGGCTGTCGACGCCCTGCGGCAGCGCCGCGATGAATTCCGCCGCCTGCGCCAGCTCGGCGGCGCGCGCGATGCGCGCACGATCGGGTTCGGCATCGCCATAGGCGATGTTGTCGGCGATGCTGGCATCGGTGAGGAAAGGATCCTGCGCCACGTAGCCGATGTGGCGGCGCAGGTGGGCCGGATCGAGTCCTGCGATGTCCACGCCGTCCACGCAGACGCGGCCCGATTCGGGCGCAACAAAACCCAGCAGCAACCGCAGCAGGCTGCTCTTGCCGCCGCCCGTCGGGCCGACCAGGGCCACGGTGTGGCCGGCGGGAATCGCGAGATCCACGCCGTGCAGCACCCGCCGCGCATCGTAGGAAAGCCGCACGTCCGCAAAGCGCACTTCGCCGCGCACCGGCTCGGGCAAGCTGCCACTCGGCAGCGACGGCAGCGGCGCGTCGATGAGGTCCATCACCCGGTTCACCGAGGCCATGGCGCGCTGGTAGAGGTCGGTCATGTCGGCCAGCCGCGTCAGCGGCCACAGCAGGCGCTGGGTCAGGAACACGAGCGCCGAATAGGCACCGATGCCCAGTTCCCCGGACAGCGCCTTCCAGCCACCGTAGAGCAGCGTCGCCACGAAGCCCGCCAGCACCGTCATGCGGATCACCGGGGTGATGGCGGCGGCGAAGCGGATTGCCTCGGCGTTGCGCGCGCGGTAGGCGTCGGACACCCCGCGCACGCGCTCGAACTCCTGCGCCTCGGCGGTGTAGGCCTTGATCGTGGCGATGCCGGCGAGGTTGTTGTTGAGCCGATCCGAAACCGCGGCGGCGGCCTCGCGCGCGGCGGCATAGCGCGGCGCGAGCTTCTTCTGGAACCAGAACGCCCCGACCAGGATCAGCGGGATCGGCAGGAAGGCGAGCGCGGCCAGGTCGGCGGTGAGCAGGAAGAACACCGTGCCGATCAGGCTGGCCGAAACCGCCACCTGGATCAGGTCGTTGGCCCCGGTGTTGAGGAAGCGCTCGATCTGGTGCACATCCTCGTTGAGTACCGCCATCAGGCGACCGCTGCGCGCATCGGTGACGAAATCCGGCGGCAGCGCCTGCAGGTGCGAGTACGCCGCCAGCCGCAGCTCGTGCTGCAGATCCTGCGCCAGCCGCCGCCACTTGAGCGCATAGAGGTATTCGAACGTGGACTCGCACAGCCACACCAGCACCGTGATGCCGGTCAGCAGCAGCAGCTGGTGCAGCGGCTCGGCCACGCCCATGCGCGCGAGGAAGGAATCGCGCTGGTTGACGACGATATCCACCGCCACGCCGATCAGCGCCTCGGGCAGTACGTCGAACACCTTGTTGAGCACCGAGTACAGCGACGCCAGCGCGGCATCGCGGCGATACGGTCGGGCGTAACGGAACAGGCGGCGCAGCGGATGCCGGGCTGCGGGAGCGGAGATGGGCGCGGAAGTCATTGCAGCATTTTCCCACGACGGGACGATCGATCTCGACTGCTGCTGGAGGTGGCTTGCCTGCGAATGAGCCTCCGCCAAGCTCTGTCTCGCGCCAAATCCCGCTATCGTGACGCATCGTCTTCTGCCTGCGTGCCGATGCTCATCGCCTTCAACAAGCCCTACGGCGTGCTGTGCCAGTTCACCGACCGCAGCCAGCCGCCGCGCCCCACGCTCGCCGGCTTCGGCCTGCCGCCGGGCGTGTACCCGGCCGGGCGGCTGGATTTCGACTCCGAAGGCCTGCTGCTGCTCACCGATGACGGCCGCCTCGCCCACCAGCTCACCGATCCGCGCCATCGCGAGGAAAAGACCTATCTGGTACAGGTGGAAGGCGAACCGGACGAGGCCGCGCTGGAGGCGCTGCGCCGCGGCGTCACGCTCAACGACGGGCCCACCCGCCCCGCCCGCGCGCGCCGCGTGGGCGCGCCCGCGTGGCTGTGGTTGCGCGAGCCGCCGGTGCGCTTCCGCAAGAGCGTGCCCGATACCTTTCTGGAACTTGCCATCCGCGAAGGCCGCAACCGTCAGGTGCGCCGCATGACCGCCGCCGTCGGCCACCCCACCCTGCGGCTGGTTCGCCTCGCCGTCGGCCCCCATGCGCTGGACGGCCTCGCGCCGGGGGCGTGGCGGGTGGTCGGGTAGGCCCCGAATATCGCGGGCAAGCCCGCTCCTGCAAAATCACGCGGGGCGTTTGTGCCGCGATGCAGGAGCGACCTTGGTCGCGACAGGGCGCCTGGGAATGACTTGCGTCAATTTCATGGACGCAGCGGTGCGATAGCGTGGCGCGACCATGGGCGGGAAGGGGAAATGGGATATGGACGACGCGCTGGAGCGCGGCCGGCTGCGGGTCGCTGGATTCACCCATCCGGAAATGGAGTACCAGCTTCTTCGGCAGCTCGGCGCGATCCGCTACGGCGGCGCGGCGCTGGGCGAGTGCCTGGGGCTGGTGCAGCAGATCGAGGACGGCGATCCGCAAAGCTGGGTCGACGCGTTTGCAGGCGCGGCGGCGCGCCAGCAGGCGGACGCGGAGCGGCGCGCGGAGCGCGGACACGCGATCAGCGCGCGCGACGGTTTGCTGGTGGCCTGCAACAGCTGGCGGGCGGCCGAGTACTACGCCGCCGCCGACGATCCGCGCCACGCGCAGTACGGGCTTGCCAGCCGCGACTGCTTTCTGGCCGCGATGCGCGCCGGCGGGGATCATTGCGAGGTCGTCACCCTGCCCTGCGGCAGCCTCGGCCTGCCGGCCTACTATCTGCTGCCAGCCAAGGTGGGAACCGGACCCGGCAAAACGCTGATGATCGTCAGCGGCTACGACGGCACGCTGGAGGAAACCTGGCTCGCCTACGGCCGCGCGGCGCTGGAGCGCGGCTACCGCGTGCTGCTGTTCACCGGGCCGGGCCAGATGGATACGCTGCGCTTTCATCCGGGACTGGAATTCGCGCCGGACTTCGAGCGCGTCGGCAGGCCCGCAGTGGACTACCTTCTGGGCCGTGCGGAAACGGATCGCGCGCGCATCGCGCTGATGGGCATCAGCTTCGGCGGCTATTTCGCCACCCGCATCGCGGTGCACGAGCCACGCATCCGCGCGCTGATCCCCAATTCCCCGATCCTGGACCTGCACGCCTACATGACCTCGTTCGCGGGCTTCGATCCGGTGCAGATGCCCGATGCCGATGACTTTGGCGTGGCCGATCTCGAGCGGATCCCGGAAGACATCATGCCCGTCCAGACGCGGCTGATGTCGCGCAACCTGATGCTGCGCGTGGGCGGCGGCAGCTTCAAGGCCGCCTACCGGCGGCTGCAGGCATTCCGGATCGGGGACGAGGAACTGGCCGGCCTGAGCTGCGCCTCGCTGGCGCTGGTGGGCGAAGGCGAGGGGCGCGAGCCGATAGCGCAGTACCGGCGCTTTCTGGCCCGGGTGCCGCGCGCGACCGGGCACCTGTTCGGCAAGGATGAAGGTGCCGAGGGACACTGCCAATCGGGCAATCTGGCGTTTTCCGCGGCGGTTTCGATGGACTGGCTCGACGAGACCTTTGCCTGACCGGGAAACCGGTCGCTTGCTCAGCGCCCGGCGTCCACCACCACCAGCGCCAGCTCGGCGTGGTCGCTGCCGTGGGCGTTGCTGGCGCTGATTTGCAGCGCAAAAGTACCGGCCTCGTACACGGTGCCGTGGATCACGCCGCGCCGCGCATCCAGCGCCAGCCCCGACGGCAGCCCCGTGACCTCGAAGGACGCCACCGGATTCCGGACTGCGATCCGATGGTGCCATGGTCTTCCGACCGGTGCCTGCACGCGCGCGGTCGCGCCGAGCAGCGGCTCGCGTGCGCCGTGGCGCAACCGCCAGGCGTTCAGCCGCAGGCGCGCGTTCTCGCGCAGGTCGAGCCAGAAGAGCGCGATGTCGAAGACGTGGAGGTTGCGCCCGCCGAACACGCCGCCGTCGTCAAAGTATGTCACCGGCAGCACGCCCGGCGAGACGCGCGTGTAGCCGCCCCGCAGGATGGTCGAGACCTGCTGCGGCAGCAGCGCGGCATAAGTCTCCCGGGTGCCGAACGGCACCGCGCCGCGGTGCCGGCGCGCCGGCGTGCGGGCTCGTCGGGCATCCCAGCTCACTGGATTCATCCCGACGAGCGGCCCGTCGGGTGGCGCGATCCAGCGCTGCGCGGCGCGGCTCCAGTACGCGTTGTCCTGCCGCCATTGCGCAAGCTCCTCCGGCCGCGCCCCCTCGCCGAAGGTTTGCCAGATGGCCACGCAGCCCACCTGCGACGGGCGCTCGCAGGGCGGCAGGCGGGTCAGGTCGTCCCGGAAGAATGCGCGCGGGATCGGCTGCCCGGGCAGGTAGGCGGCGACCAGCAGGTCTTCCATCGGCGTGCCCTGGATCGCCTCCAGCAGCAGGCGCTGGGCGTGGTTGGTGCCCTGGCTGTGGCCCACCAGAAAGAAGGGACGGCCCTGATTGTAGTGCGTCGCGTAGTGACGGAACGCGGCCAGCACGTCGGCGTAAGCGAGGTTGAGCGGGGCCTGCTGCGCCTGCGCGTCCAGCGCATAGGTCGACAAGGTGATCTGGCGGTAGCGCGGCGCGTACACTCGCGCCACCGCGTTGAACGGCGTGGCCTGGGTGAGCAGCATCAGTTCGGCCATGTGGTTGGCGTCCGCATCATCCAGCGGCGCATTGCGCACGTCCTCGCGCATCGCCGTGGTCGGATGCACATAGAACACGTCGGCCGCGGCCTGTGCCTGCAGATCGGAAAACCCCGCGCCGCGCGGCGTCGCCATCGCCGCCGACGGATGATCGGGAAGCGCCAGCCAGCGTTCGGCCTGCCCGTAGTCCAACGCCGCCCCGATCGGCACGTCGCCGCCCTGCGCGTGCGGCGCAGCACCCAGCCATCCGATCAGGAGCCCCACGGCGCACGCACCGCGCAGGCTGCGAAGCCGCCGGCGCGCGGGCCGCGCCATCGTGTTCCATCGCGGATCGGGAAGCGTCATCGCGGTCTCCTCGGGCAGGAAGGGTGCGGAACCCCGCGGCGGACGTGGCGATCCCGGCACCGCCAGCTTAGGTGCCAGCCCGCGTCGCGCATAGCGCCGGCTGCCGCACGGGCGTCGGCCCGGCCGTCGGACCACACCGCTTGCGGCCCTGCGGATCCTGGCCGCAGGGCCGGCAACCCGCCGACGCGGTGCCTATTCCACCGTCACGCTCTTGGCCAGATTGCGCGGCTTGTCGACGTCGGTGCCGCGCGCCAGCGCGGTGTGATAGGCGAGCAGCTGCACCGGGATCGCGTGCACGATGGGAGACAGGATCCCGACGTGGCGCGGGGTGCGGATGACGTGCACGCCTTCGGACCGGGTGAAGCTGCTGTCGGCGTCGGCAAAGACGAACATCTCGCCGCCGCGCGCGCGCACTTCCTGGATGTTGGATTTCACCTTTTCCAGGAGCGCGTCGTTGGGCGCGATGACGACCACCGGCATGGCCTCGTCCACCAGCGCCAGCGGGCCGTGCTTGAGCTCGCCGGCGGGGTAGCCCTCGGCGTGGATGTAGGAGATTTCCTTGAGCTTCAGCGCGCCTTCCAGCGCGATCGGATAGTGCGTGCCGCGGCCGAGGAACAGGGCGTGCTGGCGCGGCGCGAATTTTTCCGCCCACGACGCCACCTGCGGCTCCAGGTTGAGCGCGTGCTGCACGCTGCCGGGCAGATGCCGCAGGTCATCGAGCAGCGCCGCTTCGCGTTCGGCATCGACCTGCCCGCGCAGTTTTCCGAGCGTGACCGCCAACGCGAACAGCGCCACCAGCTGCGTGGTGAAGGCCTTGGTGGACGCCACGCCGATTTCCGCACCGGCACGGGTGTGGAACACCAGCCGGCTGGCGCGCGGGATGGCGCTCTCGGGCACGTTGCAGATCGACAGGGTCTTGTCCTGTCCCTGTGCCTTGGCGTATTTGAGCGCCTCCATCGTGTCCAGGGTTTCGCCGGACTGGGAGATGGTGACGATGAGCTGTTTCGGGTTCGCCACCACGCGGCGATAGCGGTATTCGCTGGCGATGTCGACGGCGCAGGGAAGGCCGGCGAGCGCTTCGATCCAGTAGCGCGCGGTCAGGCCGGCGTAATAGCTGGTGCCGCAGGCGAGGATCTGCACCGCCTCGACGTCCGCCAGCACCTCGACCGCCTCCTTGCCGAACAGCACCGCGTCGAACCCGCCGGCATCGACGATGCCCTCCACGGTGTCGCCGATGGCGCGCGGCTGCTCGTGGATCTCCTTCTGCATGAAGTGGCGGTACGGGCCCAGTTCGAGCGAGGCAAGCGAGACATCGGAGACGTGCACCTCGCGCGTGACGGGCGCATCGTCGGCATCGAACACCCGCACCGCATCGCAGCTCAGCTCGGCGGTGTCGCCCTCCTCCAGGAAGATCACCCGGCGGGTGGCGGAAACGATCGCGGAAACGTCGGAAGCGACGAAGTTCTCGCCGTCGCCCAGGCCGATCAGCAGGGGACAGCCCACGCGCGCGGCCACCAGGGTGAAAGGATCGCGCCGGTCGATCACCGCCAGCGCGTAGGCACCGTGCAGCTCCTTCACCGCCCGCTGCAGCGCGCCGAGCAGGTTCGCGCCCTGGTCGCGGTGGTGGTGGATCAGGTGGGCGATGACTTCGGTATCGGTCTGCGATTCGAAGACGTAGCCGAGCGCGCGCAGGCGCTCGCGCTGCGCCTCGTGGTTCTCGATGATGCCGTTGTGCACCAGCGCCAGCTCGCCATGGCTGATGTGCGGGTGCGCGTTGGATTCGGTGACGCCGCCGTGCGTGGCCCAGCGGGTGTGGCCGATGCCGAGGTGGGCGATCAGCCCTTCGGCCAGCGCAGCGGCTTCCATCTCGGCCACGCGCCCGGTGCGGCGCACGCGGTGCACATCCTCGTTGGCGATCACCGCGATGCCGGCCGAATCATAGCCACGGTATTCCAGCCGCTTGAGGCCATCGACCAGCAGGGGAACGACGTCACGATGGGCGATGGCGCCGACGATTCCACACATGGAGCTTCTCAAGGGCGGGACGGGGCGGGAAGTATCGCATGCACCCCGTCCGGGGATTGTGGCAAACGTCCGGCCGGACAGGGCGGACAGCGGGCGGGATATAAAAAACACTGCAAAAACAAATGGCTGCGGCGGACAAATGGTTGGCATGCATCCTGCTTTATGAACAGGAGTATCCCGATCCGAGCCCTCCATGATCCGTGACACTTCCGCCCAAGACAGCCTGCGCAGCCCGCTCGACATCCGCCGCCGCACGCGTCGCCGCTGGCTGATCATCGCCGCTGCGGGCCTTGCCTTCATGCTGGCGCTGGCATGGCTGGTGTCGGGCTGGTCGTCTGGCGGCCGTTCGGTTGATGCCTCGCGTCTGCGCATCGCCACCGTCACCCGCGGCGACCTGGTGCGCGACTTGTCGGCCGAGGCGCGTGTCATCACCGCCAACAGCCCCACCCTGTACGCCATCGCCGGCGGCACCGTGCGCCTGGACGTGGTCGCCGGCGACGCCGTAAGTGCGGGACAGACACTGGCCAGCATCGACAGCCCGGAACTGCGCAGCCGGCTGGTGCAGGAGGAATCCACCCTCGCCAGCCTGGAAGGCGAATCGCGCCGTGCCGGCCTGGACGCGCGGCTGGCCCGTTTCGAGGCGCGTAAATTGCTCGATCAGGCCGTGGTGGAGCAGACCGCCGCCCAGCGCGATCTGGAGCGCATGCAGCGCGCCTTCGACCTGGGCGCGCTGCCGCGCAACGATCTGGATCGCGCCCGCGACAACCTGCGCAAGGCCGAGATCGGCGTCGCCGCCGCGCGCGAAAGCCACGAGTTGCAGCTGCAGGGCACAAAGATCGATGCCGAGAACAAGCGTCTGCTGGCGATCCGCCAGAAGGCCGTGGTCGATGAGCTGCAACGCCAGGTCGACGCCCTGGCCTTGCGCGCGCCCTTCGACGGGCAGGTCGGCCAGGTGCAGGTGGCACAGGGTGCCAACGTCGCCATCCACGCACCGATCCTGAGCGTGGTGGACCTGTCGGAATTCGAGGTGGAAGTGCGCGTGCCCGAGAGTTTCGCGCGTGACCTTGCCATCGGCATTCCCGCCGAAGTGCGCGGCAACGCCGCGATGTACACCGCGAGCGTGGCGGCGGTATCACCCGAAGTGGTCAATGGCGAAGTGACCGCACGGCTGCGCTTCGACGAGGGCGAACAGCCGCCCGGCCTGCGCCAGAACCAGCGCCTTTCCGCCCGCATCGTGCTGGACCGTCGCGATGACATCCTGCGGATCGAGCGCGGCCCCTTCCTGGAACAGGGCGGTGGCCGCTATGCCTGGGTGGTCGAGGGCAGCAGCGCGGTGCGCCGCCCGATCCAGCTCGGCGTGGCCGGGCTGGATGCGGTGGAAGTGATATCCGGTTTGGAGGCCGGCGACCGGGTGGTGATTTCCGGTGCCGACCGCTTCGACAACGCGGACAGGGTCCGCATCACGGGAGACTGAGCCATGCTCAACATGCAAGACGTCAGCAAGATCTATCGCACCGAACTGGTCGAAACCCACGCCCTGCGCGCGCTCGACCTCGTCGTGAAGGAAGGCGAGTTCGTCGCCGTCACCGGCCCGTCCGGTTCGGGCAAGACGACCTTCCTCAACATCGCCGGCCTGCTGGAGGAGTTCACCAGCGGCAGCTACGTGCTCGATGGCGTGGACGTCAAAGGTCTCGACGACAACGCCCGCTCGAAGCTGCGCAACCGCAAGATCGGCTTCATCTTCCAGAGCTTCAACCTGATCCCCGACCTCAACCTGTTCGACAACGTCGATGTGCCGCTGCGCTATCGCGGCATGGGCGCGGCCGAACGCCGCCAGCGCATCGAGAAGGCGCTGACCGACGTCGGCCTGGGCTCGCGCATGAAGCACTACCCGGCGGAACTGTCCGGCGGCCAGCAGCAGCGCGCCGCCATCGCCCGCGCCCTGGCCGGCGACCCGCGCCTGCTGCTGGCGGACGAGCCCACCGGCAACCTCGATTCGCAAATGGCCCGCAGCGTGATGGAGCTGCTGGAGGACATCAACGCGCGCGGCACCACCATCGTGATGGTCACCCACGACGCCGAACTGGCTGCCCGCGCCCAGCGCAACGTGCATATCGTCGATGGCATGGCGACCGACCTGCAGCGTGGTTCGGTGCTGGCCTCGGCCTGACCATGTTTGTCTACTACCTCAAACTCGCCCTGCGCAGTCTGCGTCGTCACCCCGTGTTGACCGTGTTGATGGTGCTGTCGATTGCCGTGGGCATCGGCGCGGCGATGACCACGCTGACGGTGATGCACCTGCTTTCCGGCGATCCGCTGCCGGGCCGCAGCCAGCATATCTTCTACCCGCAGGTGGACGCGCTTTCGACCGATCGCGCACGACGCCAGCCGCCGGACATGCTCGATTACACCTCCGCGATGGACTTGTGGCGCGCCCAGCGCGCCGACCGCCAGGCCCTGGTGAACGACAGCCGGATCAAGTTGCAGGCACCGGATACCGGGCATCCGTCGCTGATGACGACGATGCTGTCCACCCACGCCGACTTCTTCCCGATGTTTGCCGTGCCCTTCTCCTTCGGGGGTGCCTGGACGGCCGAGGATGACGAGCGTCATGCACGGGTCGCGGTGATTTCGGCGGATCTCAACGAAAAACTCTTCGGCGGCGACAACAGCGTCGGGCGAACGCTGCGCATCCGCGATGCCGAGGTCCGCATCGTCGGCGTGCTCGCACCGTGGCGGCCTTCGCCGCAGTTCCACACCCTGGCCGGTGGCAACTTTTCGCAGGGCGATACCGCCAGCTTCTACGACACGTCGGAGGATGTGATGGTGCCGTTCCAGACGGGGCTGGAAATCAACGACGGCCACTTTGCCCAGTTCACCTGCAATGCCCTGCCGGCCACGCCCGGTAGCCTGCAGAACACCGATTGCGTGTGGTTGCAGTTGTGGGTGGAGCTGGACAGTAACGCGAAAGTGGCCGATTACCGCCGTTTCGTCACCGACTACGCCGCGCAGCAAAAGGCGCTGGGGCGCATGCCGTATCCGGAGAACGCCCGTCTGTTGTCGCTGATGGAATGGCTGGACTACAACCAGGTGGTGCCACGCGACGTGCGCCTGCAAAGCTGGTTGGCGCTGGCCTTCCTGCTGGTTTGCCTGTTCAACACGGTCGGCCTGCTGCTGGCGAAGTTCCTGCGCCGTGGCGGTGAAATCGGCGTGCGTCGCGCCCTGGGTGCATCGAGACGTTCGATCTTCGCCCAATGCCTGACCGAGGCGGGATTGATCGGCGTGATCGGCGGCGCGTTCGGATTGCTGCTGACCCTGCTCGGTCTTTGGGCGGTGCGCCGCCAGCCGGTGGAGTACGCCGACCTGATACACCTGGACATGCCGATGTTTGTGGCCACCTTCGCGCTTGCACTGGCCGCCAGTGGGATCGCCGGGCTGTTCCCCGCCTTGCGTGCCAGCCGCATCGCGCCGGCCATGCAACTGAAGACACTCTGAGCGGAGCCGATACATGGACATCAAGCCGATCACCTCCGCACTGCGTCGCCACCGTGTTGCCGCGGCACTGATCACGCTGGAAATCGCGTTGGCCTGCGCGGTGCTGTGCAATGCATTCTTCCTGGCCAGCAATCGCCTGGAACTGATGCGCATCGACAGCGGGGTGGATGAAAGTGCCACCGGCGTGATCGCGTTGAGTGGTTGCGATGGGTGTGGCAACGCCGACCTCAATGCGCGCGTGCTCGGCGCACTGCGTGCGATTCCCGGACTACGTGCCGCCGGCACCGCAAACAGCACCCCGTTCGGCCAGCGTGCCGGCTACATGGGCGCCAGCCTCGACCGCGAGGAACAGCACTGGGCTGGCGTGCTGCACTTCTATCTCTTCGATGCGGCGGCGATCGAGGCGCTCGACCTGCATCCGGTGCAGGGCAGCGCCTTTGCTTCCGACGACTTCCAGCCCGTCGAGAACTTCATACCGACCGAGGCTCCGGTGTGGGTCACGCGTGCCTTGGCCGAACATCTGTGGCCGGGCGAGAACCCGCTGGGCAGGGAATTGTGGAGCGGCGGGCATTTCCGTGTGACCGGCGTGGTGGATAACTTCGCGGTCACCTCCCCGGGGCGCAGCGAAGAGGGCGTGGCCGGCGCGCAATGGTCGGTGATCGTGCCGGTGCGCGACGATGCGCAATCGGGCAGCTACGTGCTGCGCGCCGATCCGCTCGACCTGCCCCGGGTGATGCAGGCCGCGCGCGAAGCGGTGGCGCGGGCCGTGCCCGAGGCGGTGCTGGACCTGCAGCAGAGCCGGGAACTGTCGGAGCTGCGTGAACGCTATTTTCGCAGTGATCGCGCGATGGCCTGGCTGTTGATCGGCGTGATCGCCGCGATGCTGCTGGTCACCGCGCTGGGCATCGTCGGCCTGGCCAGCTTCTGGGTGCAGCAGCGCACCCGCCAGATCGGCGTGCGGCGCGCGCTCGGCGCCACGCGCAGCGACATCCTGCGCTATTTCCAGACGGAGAATTTCCTGCTCGCCGGCATGGGCATCGCGCTTGGCATGGGATTGGCCTATGGCGGCAATCTGCTGTTGATGCGCCACTTTGAACTGGCGCGGCTGCCGCTGGCCTACCTTCCGGCCGGTGCCTGCTTGTTGTGGCTCATCGGCCAGGTCGCCGTGCTCGGCCCTGCCCTGCGTGCCGCCGCCATTCCCCCCGCCACCGCCACCCGCAGCGCCTGAAAACCCGAGGAGCCGAAATGTTTGTCTACTACTTCAAATTGGCCCTGCGCAGCTTCCGCCGCAACAAAGTGCTGACCGCGCTGATGGTGCTGGCGATCGCGCTGGGCATCGGCGCGACGATGACCACGTTGACGGTGTTCCATGTGCTGTCGGGTGACCCGATTCCGCAAAAGAGCGGGCGCTTGTTCTACGTGCAGCTCGATCCGCAGACCCGCGAGGGTTACCGGCCTGGCGAAGAGCCGGAATGGCAACTGACCCGCTACGACGCGGAGGAGCTGTTGCGCCAGAAGCGTGCGCCGCGCCAGGCGATGATGACCGGTGGTGGCGGCATCGTGGAGCCGCACGATACGGGCCTCAAGCCTTTCAACGTCGGGGCACGCTATGCCTCCGCGGATTTTTTCCCGATGTTCGACACGCCGTTCCTCCATGGCTCGGGCTGGACCGCTGCCGAGGATGTGAGCCATGCGAGGGTGGCGGTGATCAGTCGCGCGCTGAATGAAAAACTGTTTGGCGAAAGCAGTGGCGTGGGCCGGGAGGTCCGGTTCGACGGGAACACGTTGCATGTGGTCGGCGTGCTCGACGCCTGGAGCCCGCAGCCATTGTTCTACGACCTGTTCGGTTACGACCGCCAGGAGGACGTTTTCATCCCCTTTTCCACCTCGCGCGACCTGAAACTGGACCGCCGCGGGACGATGAGCTGTTTCGGCCGCGAGATCGTCAACGACCAGACCGCTTTGAACGTGCCCTGCGCATGGATCCAGTATTGGGTGGAGCTGGACTCGCCAGCCGACGCGCCTGCGTTCAAGGCCTATCTGGACAACTACTCCGAGCAGCAGCGCGCCGCCGGCCGGTTCGAGCGCCCGGCCAACACCCGCCTGCGCGATGTGATGACGTGGCTGGACCATCGCGGCGTGGTGCCGGGCGACGTGCGGCTGCAGATGTGGCTGGCCTTCGGTTTCCTGCTGGTGTGCCTGGTCAACACGGTGGGTCTGCTGCTGGCCAAGTTCCTGCGCCGCAGTGGCGAGATCGGCGTGCGTCGTGCGCTGGGTGCCAGCCGCGCGGAGATCTTCCGGCAATGCCTGGTCGAGGCCGGAGCCATCGGTCTGGCCGGTGGCGTGCTGGGCCTGCTGCTGGCGTTGGGCGGCCTGTGGGTGGTGCGCCAACGGCCTGCCGACTACGCCTCGCTGGCGCATCTGGATGGCTCGATGCTGCTGCTGACGTTCGCGCTGGCGCTCATCGCCAGCCTTCTGGCTGGCGTGTTGCCGGCGTGGCGTGCGATGCAGGTGCCGCCTGCCCTGCAACTGAAATCCCAGTAGGTCGGGGCTGCGCCTCCGTCGCTTCCACTGGCCGAGGCACGCCCCGACACACCAAAGATCGATGCAGTGTCGCCAATGTTTTCGAACGTCCGCGCCCTTCCAAGCCATCGGGCGCACAGCCCCGATCCACGGCTCTCGACATACCACTGAGGTCACCATGGAAATCCGTCCCATCCTGTCCACCTTGCGCCGCCACAAGACCGCCGCCGGCCTGATCGTGCTGGAGATCGCGCTGAGCTGCGCGATCTTGTGCAACGCGCTGTTCATCGTCGGCCAGCGTCTGGATGTGCTGAATCTGCGCAGCGGCGTGGATGATGCACTGCTGGTGGAGATCGGCTTGAGCGGCGTCGGGCAGCAAGCCGATGCCGACGCCCGCAGCGCCGAGGACCTGGCCGTGCTGCGCGCCATTTCCGGCGTCGAGTCCGTGGCCATCACCAACCAGTTGCCGTTCCAGAGTGGCAGCTGGAACACCTCGCTCGCGCTCACCGCCGAACAGGAGATCCCGACGCTCAACGCGGCCCAGTACATGGTGGGCGAGGGCGCATTGGAGACGCTGGGCCTGGATCTGGTCGCCGGCCGGGACTTCGAGGCCGACGAATACATGAGCAGCGACGTGCTGAGCAACGTGGAGGACGTCCAGGGGCTCACCTCGTCCGTGATCCTGAGCAAGGCGGCTGCCGACAGGCTGTTCCCCGAGGGTGGCGCGGTCGGCAAGACCGTGTACATGGCCAATATCCCGCTGACCATCGTCGGTGTGGTCGACACCCTGCTGCGCCCAAACCTGATGGACAACAACCGGACCCAGTCGGTGATCTTCCCGATCCGCATGAACTTCAACAATGGCGGTCGCTACGTGATCCGCGTGGCCGATCCGTCGCGTCGCGCCGAGGTGCTGGACCAGGCGCTGGCCGCGCTGGACGACAATGATCCCAACCGGCTGGTCTGGCGCCAGCGCAGTTTCGAGGAAAGCCGCGCGCGCTATTTCGCCAACGACCGCGACATGATCGGCCTGTTGCTGCTGGTCAGCGCACTGCTGCTGTTCATCACCGCGCTGGGCATCGTCGGGCTGACCAGTTTCTGGGTGGGCCAGCGCACCCGCCAGATCGGCATCCGCCGCGCGCTGGGTGCCACGCGCGGGCAGGTGCTGCGTTATTTCCAAGTGGAGAACTTCCTGCTCACCGGCAGCGGCATCGCGCTCGGGCTTGGCCTGGCGTTCGGGCTCAACCAGTGGTTGATGGCGCATTACGAGCTGGCGCGCCTGCCGCTGGCCTACCTGCCGCTGGGCGCGCTGACGCTTTGGCTGCTGGGCCAGATCGCCGTGTTCGGGCCGGCGCGGCGCGCCGCCAGCGTGCCGCCGGCCATCGCCACCCGCAACGCGTAAATGCGGATGTGCTATATTATGACCATGGTCGCATGGTCATGGTTATTCGTATGGAAACCCATATCTCAAAATCGCAATTCAAGGCCCGGGCGCTGGAGTACTTCCGCCAGGTGGAAGCCGATGGCAAGCCCATCGTCGTGACCGACCACGGCAAGCCGACGCTGGAGATTCGCCCCTACCAGCCGCGTGATCGCGATCCGCTGAGCCTCCTGCGCGGCACCCTGCTGCGCTACGAGGCACCCACCGAGCCGGTGGCGGCGGACGAATGGGAGGCGCTGGGTTGATCGTCCTGGATACCCATGCGTTGCTGTGGTGGGTTGCAGGCGAACACGCCGCGCTCTCACCCACTGCGCTGCGGGCCATCGAAGCCGAGCGCGAGGGCGGTCGCATTGCCGTTTCCTCGATCAGTGCGTGGGAGCTGGCGACGCTGGTCGCGCGCGGACGTGTGGCGCTGTCCGTCGATGTCGGCCAATGGCTGGAGTTGGTCGGGCAGATCGAGGCCGTGGAGTTCGTGCCGGTGGACAACACCATCGCGATCCAGAGCGTGGAATTGCCCGGTGACTTCCACAAGGACCCTGCCGATCGTCTGATCGTGGCTACCGCGCGCGTGCTCGACGCGCCGCTGGTCACCGCCGACGAAAAGATCCACGTCTACCCGCATCTGCGCACGATTTGGTAACCATGCCCACCATCCTCGTCATCGAAGACAATCCTGCCGTCATCACCGCGCTGGAGACGCTGTTCTCCCTGCACGACATCCGGACGCTGGGTGCCGATTCGCCCGAGGCGGGATTGGAAGCGCTGCGCGGCGATGGCGTGGACCTGGTGATCCAGGACATGAACTTCCGCGCCGATACCACCTCCGGCGAGGAGGGCGTGGCCCTGTTCCGGCAGATTCGCGTGCGGCATCCCGATATGCCGGTGATTCTGCTGACGGCGTGGACGCATCTGGAATCCGCGGTCGATCTGGTCAAGGCCGGTGCCGCGGATTACCTGGGCAAGCCCTGGGACGACGCTCGGCTGCTGGCCAGCATCAACAACCTTCTGGAACTGGCTGAAACCCGGCACGCGCTGGACCAGCGTCGCGCCGAAGAGCAGCGCCGCCGCTCGACTCTGGCCGACGGCCACGCGCTGTGCGGATTCGTGTACGAGGACGGTGCCACCGAGGCGGTGCTCCAGCTGGCCTTGCAGGTGGCGCGTTCGGATCTGCCGGTCTTGGTCACCGGTCCCAACGGCAGCGGCAAGGAAAAGATCGCCGAAATCCTGCACGCCAACTCGGCGGTGAAGAACGGACCATTCGTGGCAGTGAACTGTGGCGCACTGCCGCACGAGCTGATCGAGGCCGAGTTGTTTGGCGCAGAACCCGGGGCGTATACCGGTGCCGGCACCAAGGCGCGGGCCGGCAAGTTCGAGGCGGCCGATGGCGGCACCCTGTTCCTGGACGAGATCGGCACCTTGCCGCTGGCCGGGCAGGTGAAGCTGTTGCGGGTGCTGGAAACCGGGCGCTTCCAGCGCCTGGGTGGCAATCAGGAGCGCAGCGTGAAGGTGCGCGTGGTCAGCGCCACCAATGCCGATCTGTCCGCGATGATCGCCGATGGCCGCTTCCGCGAGGATCTCTATTACCGGCTCAACGGCATCGAGCTGCAGCTGCCGCCGCTGACGCAGCGCCGGCGCGACATCCTGCCGCTGGCACGGCACTTCCTGCCTCCAGGCAAAAGCCTTTCCGAGGCCGCGGCGCGCGCCCTGATGACCCATTCCTGGCCCGGCAACGTGCGCGAGTTGCGCAACGTGATGCAGCGCGCGGCGCTGCTTTCGGCAGGCACCATCGACGTGGCCGCATTGGGCCTGCCTGCGGCTTCGCCGCCCCCGGCAGGCGTGGATGCGCCGGCAGCGGCCGAGCCGGATCGAACCATGATCGAGGCCGCGCTGGAGCGCAACGGAGGGGTACTGGCGCAGGCGGCGGCGGAACTGGGGCTCTCACGCCAGGCCCTGTACCGGCGCCTGGAACGCTACGGCATCGCGCGCGATTAGCCATGGGCCGCCTGCGCAGCATGGGCCTGAACGCCCGCGTGATCGTGGTGGCACTGGCCGCAGCGATGGCGGCGGTGTTCGCGACCCTGTTGTTCACGCGCTGGTTGCCGCCGTGGCTGGCGGCATTGTCGGGCATGGCCGTGGCCATCATCGTGGCGACCGTGCTGGCCTGGCAGGTGCTAGGCGGGATGCGTGCATTGTTCCGCGCCCTGGCCGGCACGGTGGCGGCCTATCGCGATGGCGACTTCAGCTTCGGCATCCACTGGGATGGCGCAGCCGATCTGGCCGAACTGGTCGGTGCGCACAATGCCCTGGGCGATGTGCTGCGCGATCAGCGCCAGGCTCTGGTACAGCGCGAACTGCTGCTCGATACCGTGTTGCAGAACACCCCGGTCGCGATGCTGCTGCTCGATCCATCGCGCCACGTCGTGCTGGGCAACCTCGCCGCGCGCCGCCTGCTGGGTGAGGGGCGGCGGCTGGAGGGGCGCAGCTTCGATGCCGTGCTCGATGGCGTGGATCCTGCGGTACGCGAGGCATTGTCCCGTCGCGCGGATGGCCTGTTCACCGTGGGGCGGGCGGAAGCCGAGGAGATCTACCATCTGGCGCGCCGCAACTTCCTGCTCAATGGCCGGGCGCACGAGCTGGTGATGCTGCGCCAGCTCACCGCCGAGCTGCGCCGCCAGGAGGTGCAAACCTGGAAGAAGGTCATCCGCGTCATCAGCCACGAGCTGAACAACTCGTTGGCACCCATCGCCTCGCTGGCGCACTCGGGCGCCGAACTGCTGCGCCGCGGGCAGTACCAGCGTCTGCCGCTGGCGCTGGCCACCATCGAAGAGCGTTCCCGCCACCTGGAGGGCTTCATCCACGGCTACGCGCGCTTCGCCAAGCTGCCCGCACCGCAGGCCGTCGAGCTGGCGTGGCGCCCATTCATCGATCGGCTCGCCTCCCAGGCCACCTTCGAAATCGAACTGGAGCCGGAGGATGGCCGCGCCTGTTTCGATGCCGCACAGCTGGAGCAGGCCCTGCTCAACCTGTTGAAGAACGCGCACGAGTCCGGCTCGGCGGAATCCGAGGTGCGGCTGACGGTGCGGCGCGTGCCGCAGGGCTGGCGCATCGAGGTGCGTGATCGCGGTGACGGGATGAGCGAGGCGGTGCTCGCCAATGCCCTGCTGCCTTTTTATTCCACCAAACGCCAGGGCACCGGCCTGGGCCTGGCGCTGGCGCGCGAGATCATCGAGGCCCACGGAGGACGCATCGGCCTGGGCAACCGCGCCGGTGGCGGCTTGTGCGTGAGCCTGCTGCTGCCCGACACGATGTGACCCTGGTACGCGGCGGTCTGGCACGGGGCGACAGCCGACCCAAAAGGAAATGCTGCACCGCGTCATGGTTGTCCACGGCGCGGATCGCCTGCTATACTTGATGGGCTTAGCAGGACGTTTCCGCGACGTTTGCGGCACGTCTCCCCGAACCGGAATGCAACCGTGCTCAACTCCGTGACCCATGGCCGACGGCAGGCCCACAAGGCGCTGATCGTCCAACTGGTTGCGGTGGCTGCAACCGCATTGGCCCTCTTGGTCGCCAGCCCGGCGCATGCGCTGGCGGCGGCCCTGGGTGGCGGCGCGCTCGCGCTGGGAGGCTGGCTGTCGGCGTGGGTGGCCCTGAGTGGCGAGACGCCGGCCGCGGCCGGACTCGCGCTGGGGCGCCTGGTGACGGGGCTTGTGCTCAAGTGGGCGGTGCTGATCGCGGCGCTCCTGCTCGGGCTGGCGGTATGGAAACTGCCCCCCGCGGCCCTGGTCGCGGGCGTGATCGTCGCGCTCGTGGCGCAGGTTCTCGCGATGCTGCGGCGCTGAACGGCATCCCTCTTCAACTCAATCGATTTTCAGGGTCCAACACATGACGGTCGAGGCGGAACTCACTCCGGCAAGTTACATCGGGCACCATCTCCAGTACCTTGAAAAGCAGGTTGGCGAGGGCTCGTTCTGGACGCTGCATCTGGACACCCTGATCACCTCCGGCCTGCTTGGCCTGCTGATGGTGTTCGCTTTCTGGCTGGCCACGCGCAAGGCGACCTCCGGGGTTCCGGGCAAATGGCAGGCCTTCGTCGAGATCATGCTCGAGTTCGCCGACCGCCAGGCGCGCGACATCTACCACGGCAAGAGCAAGCTGGTCACGCCCATCGCGATCACGCTGTTCTTCTGGATCCTCCTGCTCAACGCCACCAAGTTCATCCCGGCCGACTTCATCGCCAAACCGCTGGAGCTGCTCGGCGTTCCCTACTGGAAGCCGGTGCCCACCGCCGACGTGAACGCCACGCTCGGGCTGTCGATCAGCGTGTTCTTCCTGACCCTGTTCTTCGCGCTCAAGTCCAAGGGCGTGGGCGGGCTCACCAAGGAATTCCTGACCGCGCCGTTCGGCAAGTGGATGGTGCCGTTCAACCTCATCCTCAACATCGTCGAGTGGCTGTCCAAGCCGGTGTCGCTGGCGATGCGTCTTTTCGGCAACATGTTCGGCGGCGAGATCGTCTTCCTGCTGATCTGGGTACTGGGCGGCGCGGGCATCCTCGGGATGCTCGGCGGTGCCACCTTCGGCCTGGGCTGGATGATCTTCCACATCCTCGTGGTGCCGCTGCAGGCCTTCATCTTCATGATGCTGTCGATCGTCTACCTCAGCCTGGCCGAAGACAGCCACTGACGTTGTTGCTTTACCCGATTTTCCTTTCCTCAACCCTCAGCTATCCGTTTCGGAGTACACCATGGAAACTTTGACCGCCCTCGCTAACCTCCAGGCCTGGTCCGTTCTGGGCATCGGCATCATGATCGGCTTGAGCGCGCTGGGCGCCGGCCTGGGTCTGGCCATCATGGCCGGCAAGTTCCTCGAGTCTTCCGCCCGCCAGCCCGAGCTGATCCCGGTGCTGCAGGTCCGCATGTTCATCACCGCCGGCCTGATCGACGCCCCGTTCATCATCTCGGCCGCGGTCGGCCTGCTGTTCGCCTTTGCCAGCCCGTTCCTGAGCGCGCTGCAGGCCTACATCGGCTGATCGACGCCGGCCCGGGCGCGCGCCGATCTCCCGATCCGCGCGCCTGCCGGGCCGACCGGATCCCTTCCGGCACCGTTGCCGGAAGCACCCCGACCCCAGGCAGAGCGTACCCATGAACCTCAATCTGACCCTGATTGCCCAGGCGCTGGCCTTCGCCAGCCTGATCTGGCTGATCGCACGCTTCATCTGGCCGCCCCTGCTCAACGCGATCGAGGAACGCCAGAGGAAGATCGCCGAGGGCCTGGCCGCCGCGGACAAGAGCCAGGAAAGCCTAGCCCAGGCCGAAGCGCAAATTTCCGAACTGCTGCGCGAGGCGCGCACCAAGGCCAACCAGATCATCGATCAGGCCAACGCCCGCGCCAACCAGCTCATCGAGCAGGCAAAGCACGAGGCGATCGCCGAGGCCGAGCAGCAGAAGACGCTGGCGCAGGCCGAGATCCAGTCGGCCACGTTCCGCGCCAAGGAAGAGCTGCGCCGCCAGGTGGCCGACCTTGCAGTGGCCGGTGCCGAGAAGCTGATTTCACGCCAGATCGACGGCAGCGCCCAGAAGGCCCTGCTCGACGAACTCGCCGCCCAGCTTTGATTCCGGAGCCTTGCGATGAGCACCACCCTCACCCTCGCACGCCCCTACGCCCGCGCCGCGTTTTCGCTGGCGCGTGACAAGGGCCGCCTGCCGGACTGGTCCGCACAGCTCGGCCTGGCCGCCGCGATCGCCGCCGATGACACGGTCCGCCCGCTGCTGGCCAGTCCCGGCATGACCGCCGACGCCGCCCTCGCCCTGCTTGCGCCGCCGCAGGGCGACGACGCCGATTTCCTGCAGTTCCTGCGCGTGCTGGTGGCCAACGGCCGCCTTCCGCTCCTGCCCGAGATCGCGCTGCTGTTCGAGCAGGCCCGCGCCGAGGCGGAAAAGGTGGTGAAGGTGAAGGTCACCTCGGCCGCGGCCATGGGTGCCGACGAGGTCGCCTCGCTAAGCGTTGCGCTGCGCCGCCGCTTCGGCAGTGAGATCGCACTGAGCCATACGGTCGACGCCAGCCTGATCGGCGGAGCGATCATCGACGCCGGCGACGTGGTGATCGATGGATCGGTGCGCGGCAAGCTGGACCGCCTGCGCACCGCGCTCGCGCAGTGACGATTTCTTCTTGAACCATTGCCGGCTTCCGCGCCGGACACCAGGGACACTTCCATGCAAACCCAGCTCAACCCGTCTGAAATCAGCGAACTGATCAAGCATCGCATCGAGAAGGCCAAGCTTTCCGCGGAAGCCCGCAACGAAGGCGCGGTGACCTCGGTAGCCGACGGCATCGTGCGCATCTACGGCCTGGCCGACGTGATGCAGGGCGAAATGATCGAACTGCCGGCCGCCGCCGAAGGCCAGCCCAGCTACGCGCTGGCGCTGAACCTGGAGCGCGACTCGGTCGGTGCCGTGGTGCTGGGCGACTACGAGCACCTGCGCGAAGGCGACGTGGCCAAGACCACCGGCCAGATCCTCTCGGTGCCGATCGGCCCCGAGCTCCTCGGCCGCGTCGTGAACGCGCTGGGCGAGCCGATCGACGGCAAGGGCCCGATCACCACCCAGCTCACCGCGCCGGTCGAACGCGTGGCGCCGGGCGTGATCTGGCGCAAGTCGGTCGATCAGCCGGTGCAGACCGGCTACAAGTCGGTCGACTCGATGATCCCGATCGGCCGCGGCCAGCGCGAGCTGATCATCGGCGACCGCCAGACCGGCAAGACCGCGCTCGCGATCGACGCGGTGATCAACCAGAAGGGCACCGGCGTCAAGTGCGTATACGTGGCCATCGGCCAGAAGGCCTCGACGGTGGCCAACATCGTGCGCCGCCTGGAAGAAAACGGCGCGCTGGCGCATACCATCGTGGTCGCCGCCACCGCCTCCGAGTCGGCCGCCATGCAGTACATCAGCGCCTACTCGGGCTGCACCATGGGCGAGTACTTCATGGACCGCGGCCAGGACGCCCTGATCGTCTATGACGACCTCTCCAAGCAGGCCGTGGCCTACCGCCAGATCTCGCTGCTGCTGCGCCGTCCGCCGGGCCGCGAAGCCTATCCGGGCGACGTGTTCTACCTGCACTCGCGCCTGCTCGAGCGCGCCGCGCGCGTTTCGACTGCCTACGTCGAAAAGTTCACCAACGGCGAGGTCACCGGCAAGACCGGCTCACTCACCGCGCTGCCGATCATCGAAACTCAGGCCGGCGACGTGTCCGCGTTCGTGCCGACCAACGTGATTTCGATCACCGACGGCCAGATCTTCCTGGAAACCGACCTGTTCAACGCCGGCATCCGCCCGGCCGTGAACGCCGGCATCTCGGTGTCGCGCGTCGGCGGTGCGGCCCAGACCAAGATCATGAAGAAGCTCTCCGGCGGCATCCGCATCGCGCTGGCGCAATACCGCGAGCTGGCGGCCTTCGCCCAGTTCGCCTCGGATCTCGACGAAGCCACCCGCAAGCAGCTCGAGCGCGGCCAGCGCGTCACCGAACTGATGAAGCAGAAGCAGTACGCCCCGATGTCCGTGTCGCAGCAGTCGCTGTCGATCTACGCCGTCGACAAGGGCTACATGGACGATGTGCCCGTCGCCAAGATCGCCGCGTTCGAAGACGGCCTCCAGGCCCACTTCGCCAACACCGCCGGCGAGCTGATGGACAAGATCAACACCACCGGCGACTGGAACAACGACATCGAAGCCGCTTTCAAGAAGGGCATCGAAGAGTTCAAGGCCACCGGCTCTTTCTGAGCCGGTGGGATTGGACATCAGGGATTCGGAATTAGGGATTAGGGATTCGTAAAAAGCGGGGATCGGGAGGCGGAGGCGCACGGCGCTCTTTCCAATCCCGGATCCCCGATCCCGAATCCCCGCGAGCGGAGCGAGCCAAATGGCCGGCGGCAGAGAAATCAAAACCAAGATCAAGAGCGTGCAGAACACCCGCAAGGTGACGCGTGCGCTGGAGATGGTCTCGGCATCGAAGATCCGCAAGGCGCAGGATCGGATGAAGGCCTCGCGCCCCTACGCGCGCGCGATGCGGCAGGTGATCGGCCATCTGGCCCGCGCCAACACCGATTACGTGCACCCCTTCCTGGCCGAGCGCGACGAGGTCAAGCGGGTCGGGTACATCGTCATTTCCTCCGACCGCGGCCTGGCCGGCGGCCTCAACAACAACCTCTTCCGCAAGACCGTCGGCGAACTGCGCGCCTGGCAGGAGAAGGGCGTCGAGGCCGATCTCGTCACCATCGGCCAGAAGGCGTCGGTGTTCTTCCGCCGCGTCAAGGTCAACATGGTCGGCAGCGTCACCCACATCGGCGACGTGCCGCGGCTTGAGCCGCTGATCGGCGTCATCAAGGTGATGCTCGACGCCTACAGCGAAGGCCGCCTGGACCGCGTCTACATCGTCTACAACGACTTCGTGAACACGATGGTGCAGCGCGCCGCGTTCGACCAGCTGCTGCCGCTGCCGGCCTCGGAAACCGACGTCGTCAAGCACGACTGGGACTACATCTACGAGCCCGACCCGGCCACCGTGCTCGATCACGTGATCAACCGCTACATCGAGTCGCTGGTCTATCACGCGGTACTGGAGAACGTCGCCTCCGAACACGCCGCGCGCATGGTCGCGATGAAGGCGGCGAGCGACAACGCCAGCAAGCTGATCGACACCCTCAACCTCGTCTACAACAAGGCCCGCCAGGCCGCGATCACCCAGGAAATCTCGGAGATCGTGGGCGGGGCAGCCGCCGTCTGATGACGGCGGGGGGATTGGAGATTCGGGATTGGAGATTTGCAACGGCAAAAGGCTGCTGGCGCTCAGCTCTCCCGAATCCCCAATCTCGAATCACCAATCCCATTACCTACATAGTCGTCAGCGCCCAACGCAACGCATCAAGTTAAACGGAGCACAACAATGAGCCAGGGCAAGATTGTTCAGATCATCGGCGCCGTCGTCGACGTCGAATTCCCGCGCGAGAGCGTGCCGAAGGTGTATGACGCGCTCAAGGTCGAGGGCACGGCGATCACGCTGGAAGTGCAGCAGCAGCTCGGCGACGGCGTGGTGCGCACCATTGCGCTGGGCTCGACCGACGGCCTCAAGCGCAACCTCGTGGCCAGCAACACCGGCAGCGCGATCTCGGTTCCCGTGGGCACCGGCACCCTGGGCCGCATCCTGGACGTGCTGGGCAACGCCATCGACGAGGCCGGCCCGGTCAAGGCCGACGCGCACTGGGAAATCCACCGCGCCGCCCCGTCCTACGAGGACCAGTCCTCGGCCAACGAGCTGCTGGAAACCGGCATCAAGGTCATCGACCTCATGTGCCCGTTCGCCAAGGGTGGCAAGGTCGGCCTGTTCGGCGGCGCCGGCGTGGGCAAGACCGTCAACATGATGGAGCTGATCAACAACATCGCCAAGGCGCACTCGGGCCTGTCGGTGTTCGCCGGCGTGGGCGAGCGCACCCGCGAGGGCAACGACTTCTACCACGAGATGATCGAATCGGGCGTGGTCAACCAGGAAAAGCCCGAGGAGTCCAAGGTGGCGATGGTCTACGGCCAGATGAACGAGCCACCCGGCAACCGCCTGCGCGTGGCGCTGACCGGCCTGACCATGGCCGAGTACTTCCGCGACGAGAAGGACGCCAAGACCGGCAAGGGCCGCGACGTGCTGCTGTTCGTGGACAACATCTACCGCTACACCCTGGCCGGCACCGAGGTGTCCGCGCTGCTGGGCCGCATGCCCTCCGCGGTGGGCTACCAGCCGACCCTGGCCGAGGAGATGGGCGTGCTGCAGGAGCGCATCACCTCCACCAAGACCGGCTCGATCACCTCGATCCAGGCCGTGTACGTGCCCGCCGACGACCTCACCGACCCGTCGCCGGCCACCACCTTCGCGCACCTCGACGCGACCGTGGTGCTGAGCCGCCAGATCGCCTCGCTGGGCATCTACCCGGCCGTGGACCCGCTGGACTCCACCAGCCGCCAGCTCGATCCCAACGTGATCGGCACCGAGCACTACGAGACCGCGCGCCGCGTGCAGGCCACCCTGCAGAAGTACAAGGAGCTCAAGGACATCATCGCGATCCTGGGCATGGACGAGCTGTCCGAGGACGACAAGCTGGCCGTGGCCCGCGCGCGCAAGATCGAGCGCTTCTTCAGCCAGCCCTTCCACGTCGCCGAAGTGTTCACCGGCTCGCCGGGCAAGTACGTGTCCCTCAAGGACACGATCCGCGGCTTCAAGGGCATCGTCGACGGCGAATACGACCACCTGCCCGAGCAGGCGTTCTACATGGTCGGCACCATCGAAGACGTGGTGGAAAAGGCCAAGAAGATTGCGGCTTAAGCCGCAATCTTCCGGGATTAGGGATTAGAGATTCGGGATTCGTAGAAGCGGGTTTTCGCAGTGATTTGAGGTGGTGGAATGGTGTGGAGCCGCGCGCTCTTGCCAATCCCCAATCCCCAATCCCGAATCCCGTTCCGAGCCACGCGAGGAACCACCATGGCAACCTTCCGTTGTGACATCGTCAGCGCCGAGAGCGAGATCTTCCAGGGCGAGGCCACGCTGGTCGTCGCCACGGGCGAGGTTGGCGAGCTCGGCATCGCGGCGCGCCACACGCCGCTCATCACGCGCCTGAAGCCGGGCAAGGTCGTGGTCACGCGGCCCGACGGCGAGCGCCTGGATTTCGCCGTGTCCGGCGGCATCCTGGAAGTGCAGCCGGACGTGGTGACCGTGCTGGCCGACACCGCCATCCGCGCCGAGGAAATCGACGAGGCGGCGGTGCGCAAGGCCAAGGAAGAGGCCGAGCGCGTGCTGGCCGGTCGCGGCGAGGCGATGGAGCTGTCCGAGGCGCAGGCCAAACTGGCCGAGTCGCTGGCCCAGCTGCAGGCGCTGGAGCGGCTGCGCAAGAACCTCAAGCACTGAGCACCTCACGCACCGTCCTCCGCATCGAAAACGCCGGCCCCGTGCCGGCGTTTTCGTTTCAGCGGAAAACGCCGGCTGCCGAACGCCCTGCCCGCCCTGATCTCATCGCCCTTCGCGCGCCTTCAGGCGCGGATGGACCGGCATCCGCGGCTCCGCGTTGACGTCGAAGTTGAGCCAGGACAGCAGCATCTGGCTGCCCAGGATGATCGGCAGGGCCGCGAGCATCACCGTGCCCGCGGTCGCGGGCGTGCCGCTTCGCACCGATTCGACCCACTGCAGGGCACCATAGCCGGCGCCCCACAGCCACAGCGCGGCACCCAGCACCAATTCGACGCTGGCGAGCGAAAAGCCGCGCACGAAGTAGTCGTACAGCACCCGCCGCCCGGTGTTGCGCGCGTGCCCGAGAAGAAAGGGACCGATCACCCGCAGCGGGCGCAGGCTGGAAGGTTCGCCTTCATAGCGCGCCTCCATCGGGACATCGGCCACCACCGCGCCCAGTGCATTGAGGTGGTAGAGCAGGTCGGACTCGAAGAAATAGCGCCGCGCCACGCGCTCCAGCTCCAGCTCGCCCGCCAGCTCGCGCCGGATCGCGGTGTAGCCGTTGGTCGGGTCGGCAATCTGCCAGTAGCCGCTGGACAGCTTGGTGAGGAAGGACAGCACCGCGTTGCCGACCAGGCGCACCCGCGGCATCCGCCGCACGAAGCCGATGCGGTGGAAACGGTTGCCCTTGGCGTAGTCGGCCAGCCCCGCCAGCAGCGGCGCAGCAAAGCGCGGTAGCAGCGCCGGATCCATCTGTCCGTCGCCGTCGATCTTGACGATGACTTCGGCGGGCGTGTCCAGCGCCGCCCGGTATCCAGTCATCACCGCGCCACCCACGCCCTGGTTCAGCGCGTGGCGCAGCACCTGGACGCGCGGATCGCGGCAGTTTTCCTCAATCCAGCCGCCGCTGCCCTCGGGGCAGGCATCGTCCACCGCGAAGATCCAGCCCACCTCGGGGCCGATGGCCGCGATCACGTCCAGCACCTGTTCGCGCACCCGGAAACAGGGAATCACGACGGCAATGCGGGCGGGCGATGTATTCATGCGGCGCGGTAAACCCAGTGGCGGGAAATGAAGAAGCTTGCGACGGCCAGCGCGGCTTCCACCACGGGCTTGGCGATCCAGGCCGCCTGCAGGCTGAGGTTCGACGCGATGGCGGCCAGGCCGAGCGTGCTCGCCGCGGTCAGCAGCAGCCACGCCGCGAGAAAGCGAACCAGCGCCGCACGCCCCAGGCGCGATCCGGGCCCGCCGAAGGTGAAGCGGCCGTTGAGCCAGAAGCCGAGCATGGCTCCGCAGACGCGGCCGATCACGTTCGCCAACCCCAGCGCCAAGCCGGCGCGACTGAGTCCGATCGTGACGGCGGAATCGAGCACGAGCTGGACGCCGCCCATCAGCAGAAACAGCGGCACCTGGCGCAGGATGCTCACCTGCCCGCCTCCCCGGCTTCGGGCATCCGCCACCACTCGGCCGGGCCGACCGCGGAAAACCGCCGCGCGCCCGCGCGTTCGAGCGCACGCAGGCGCACTGCGCGCGTGGAATTGCGCCGCACGATCACATCGCTGGCACCCTCGTCGCGCAGCAGCGCGACCCAGCCGCTGCCGTCGGGCACCTCGTCGGCGAGCCGGGCGGCACGCCGGAGGTCCGGGTCGTACCAGACCGTGGTGCGGCCGCGACTGCCGGCTTCGGCGAAATAGGGGTTCGCATCGTCGAGAAAAATCACGGTGCCGGACGGCGACCCCGCCTTTCGCAGCTGGCGCATCAGCACCCGCTCCGGCACGTAGGTCTCGAACACCGGCCGATCCGCACCAAGACGCGCAACGCTCAGCCGCACCGCGCCCTCGCGCATCATCCACTGGGCGCTCGCCTGGAACGCCAGATTCGCCGCGCAGACCAGTACCACCACCGCCGCACCCAGGCGCGGCTGCCACCGCATCGTGGCGATTGCCGCCACCACCGTCACCAGCACCATGCCCGGAAAGGCGTAGCGCAGGTATTGCAGGGCCAGCAGCGGGACGAACAGCAGCGCGAGCGAAAGGCCCATCGCCAGCCGCGCGCCGGGCCGCACCAGTGCGAGAGCCACCGCGCCCGCCAGCGCCAGCACCGCAAAGCCGGCCGACCCCGCATAGCTCTCGTTGAAGTCGTGCGTCCGAAAGGTCATGTCCCACAGCAGCGTCGGCCCGAATCCCGTCGCCCAGCGCGCGTCGAGCATGTTCTCGGGTTTGAAATAGGGCGAATGGAACCAGCCGTTGAACAGCGGCAGGAACGGATTGCCCGCAATCACCATCGCATAGGTATAGCTCGACCCGGCCACCAGCGCGAAGAGGAGCGCGAGCGCCGCGATGCGGCGCGGAGGGGGCCAGGGAAAGCGCACCAGTGCGATGAGCAGCAGCAAGGCCGCGAGCACTGCGGCGGTCAGCTTCAGTGCGGTCAAGCCCGCCGCCAGCAGGACCACGGCCAGCCAGCCGGGCCAATCCAGCGTGCGGCGCTCCACCACCAGCGCCAGCAGCCAGGCCAGAAGCGCCATGGTCGGAAGCTCGGTGTGCATGCTGCCCATGAGGGTGGCGGTCAGCGGGAAGCTGCAAAACAACGCGATCGCGAGCCAGCGCACCCAGGCCGGCGCATTCAGCGCCCGTCCCAGGCGCCACAACCCGCCCGCCGCGATCGCAAGCCACATCGCGTTGACCGGCCCGCGCGCTTCCGCCCTGCCGATGAGCTGCGCCATCGCGTGCACCACGTCCGAGGCCCAGGGTGCCAGCGCCCAGACCTGCGTCGAGGGATCGAGCAGGTAGCGGCCCTCCAGCTGGAGCTGCCAGGGCAGGCGCAGGTGGTAAGCGAGATCGTCGAACTGCATCGTCGGCAGCCACGCCCCCGTGCTGGCCAGGCCCAGGACCAGCACGGCGAAGGCCGCCGACGCCGGCGCTTCCCGGGTCGCCCGCGACCACGCCCCGCCCAGCCGGCGGAGCGAACGCATGATCACCCTGCGCCGCAAGAAGATCGCCGCCAGGGCCAGGCCCAGATACAGCAGGCCCCAGTGCAGCGGCAGCGGCAGCAGCCAGCCGATCGTGCCGGCAATGACCACCAGCCCGAGCGCGAGCTGGAGCCCTGCCGCTTCGCGCGAGCCGATTGCGCTGCCGAGCGCCAGCGCCGCGCCAGCGAGGATCAGGGTCGCGAGCGTCGGAAGCGGCCCCGCGAAGAGCACCAGGCCCAGGCCCCAGAACGCGGCCAGCGCACCGGCCAGTGAGACGCCGAACAGGTATCGCGCGAGCCAGGCGCAGGCCAGCGCCACGGCCGCGATGCCGAGGCCCTCCAGCGCGCGCATCGACGGGAGCTGCTCCCACATCCGGTAATGCACCACGCCGCCGGCCAGCAGCAGTGGGCCAAGCCACAGGAGGCCGCTGCCGACACTCGTTGAAAAGCGCCGCGATTCCGGGCGCAGGGAGTCGGATTCCATCGCGCATATGCTACACGGCCGCCCGCCGATAGAATCCCGGGCAGGAACGGGAGGATGCATGAACAACGCGCTCAACGTGGTGATACTCGCCGCCGGGGAAGGCAAGCGCATGCGCTCGTCGCGGCCCAAGGTGCTGCAGCCGATCGCCGCGCGCCCGATGCTGGCGCACGTGATCGACGCCGCGCGCGCTCTCTCGCCTGCCGCCATCCACATCGTCCACGGGCACGAAGGTGCGGCAGTCCGCGCCGCCTTTGCCGATGACGCCGACCTGCGCTGGGTGGAACAGGCGCAGCGGCTGGGCACCGGGCACGCCGTGGCCCAGGCCATGCCCGGCATCGGCGACGACGCCCGCGTGCTGGTGCTCTATGGCGATGTGCCGCTGCTGCGCGCCGAAACGCTGTCCCGCCTTCTCGCAGCGCAAGGCGCACTGGCCGTACTGGTGGCCGAACTGGATGACCCGACCGGCTATGGCCGCATCGTGCGCGACGCCGAGGGCCGCGTCGCCGCCATCGTCGAGGAGCGCGACGCGGATGCGGACCAGAAGCACATCCGCACCGTCAACACCGGACTGGTCGCCGCCGATGCCGCCGCGCTGCGGCGCTGGCTGGCGGCACTGTCCAACCACAACGCCCAGGGCGAGTACTACCTCACCGACATCTTCGCGATGGCGGCATCCGCATTCACGCCCGCGCGCATGGTGCAGGTGTCCGACGCGCAGGAGATCGAGGGCGCCAACGACCTGTGGCAGCTCGCCCGGCTCGAACGCGCCTTCCAGCTACGCGCCGCGCGCGCGCTGTGCGAACGCGGCGTGCGTCTGGCCGATCCGGCGCGCCTGGAGCAGCGCGGCACGGTGCGCGTCGGGCGCGAGGTCGAAATCGATATCGACGTGGTGCTCGAAGGCCGGGTGGAGCTGGGCGACGGCGTGCGCATCGGTCCTTTCACCCGCCTGCGCGACGTGACGCTCGGACCGGGCACGCAGGTCAAGGCGCACTGCGACCTGGAAGGCGTGGTGTGCGCGGCGAACGCGCAGATCGGCCCCTACGCGCGCCTGCGCCCGGGCACGGAGCTGGCCGACGGCGCGCACGTGGGCAACTTCGTGGAGCTCAAGAACACGCGATTGGGCCCGGGCAGCAAGGCCAATCACCTGAGCTATCTGGGTGATGCCCTCGTCGGCGCGCGGGTCAACATCGGCGCGGGCACCATCACCTGCAACTACGACGGGGTGAACAAGTCGCAGACCACCATCGGCGACGACGCCTTCATCGGCTCCAACAGCGCGCTGGTGGCACCGGTGGAGGTGGGCGAAGGGGCTACCCTGGGTGCCGGCACCGTGCTCACCAAACCCGCCCCGGCCAACCACCTCACCGTGGCCCGCGCGCGTCAGAGCACCATCGAAGGCTGGCAGCGGCCGAAGAAGCGCTGAGGGCCCCGATGCTGCGATGCAGGAGCGACCTTGGTCGCGACTGGGAATGCCCGCCAGCCGGTGCCGCTTCGCAATGCACCGGACGCCTTTATCGCGGGCAAGCCCGCTCCTGCCGGGCCGCGCTGATCTCGATGTTGCGATGGATGCAGGAGCGACCTTGGTCGCGACTGGGATGCCCGGCCTGCTGCATCCGGAGCCCGGGCAAAAAAAAACCGGCAAGGCCAAAGCCTCGCCGGTTGGAAAGCGTCGCCGCAAAATCGAGGGAGGGAGGGCGGCGACGCGCTTGCGGGGTGGTGCGGCTGCGGATCAGGCAGCGGCCTTGGCAGCCTTGCTGGCGGCCTTGGTCACGGTCTCGTTCGCGGCCTGGAACTCGGCGCGGAACAGCTGGCCGATGGCCTCGGAGGTCTTGAGTGCCTGGCCCAGCACTTCCTGGCTGGTGGAATAGAGCTGCTCGGACGAACTCTTCACCAGGGCAACGCTCTTGGGCCAGATGTCCTTGGCGCCTTCCAGGTCGGCCACGTCGCCGGCCTCGGACAGGAACTCGACCGACGACTTCAGGCCGGCCTCGGCGGACTTGAGCTGCAGGTTGACGATGCGCTCGAAGCCTTCGAACGCCAAGGTGTTGGCCTGCAGCGCCGACTGGGCGAACTGGCGGGCCACGGAAGCAAACGGGAGAGTGAACTGCGTGGACATGTTCGAAATCCTCTGGGAGTGGCGGATGGTGGGCATAGCCTAGCGCACAATTTTGTGCAGTGCAACATCCAACAGCAAGAAGTCGCTTAATCCACGCTTGTTTTACAGGTGGGTCATTGTTATTGCAGGATTTTTTACAGACTCCCGAAGAATGCCGCAGCGCACTAAATGGCGCGCGGAGCCGCGATCCCGGCTCCGCGCTACGCCGCCGGGCCGCTGTAGACGCAGCCCGAGGTACAGGTCTCGTGGATCACCACGCGCGAGAGCGGCGGCAGGGTCGGCTTGAGCTGATCCCAGATCCAGCGCGCGAGGTTCTCGCTGGTGGGGTTTTCCAGCCCCGGCACCTCGTTGAGGTAGTGGTGATCGAGCCGGTCGAACACCGGCTGGAAGGCGCGCTTGATGTCCGAGAAGTCCATCACCCATCCGGTCTGCGGCCCGGGTTCGCCACTCACGTGCAGTTCGATCAGGAAGGAGTGGCCGTGCAGGCGCGCGCACTTGTGGCCCTCGGGCACGTTGGGCAGCCGGTGCGCGGCCTCGATGTGGAAGCGTTTGAAAATGTCCATGGCCGATCAGCCCTCCGGGCTCAGGCAGCGCGCAAAGAACGCCTCGGTAAGACGCATGCGGTGCAGGCTGTTGTGGCGCTCAAGGCCATGCTTGGCACCGGGATAGGTCATCAGGTCGAACTGGATGCCGCGCTTTTGCAGCTCGCCCATGAGCTGGGTGCTGTGGGTGAACAGCACGTTGTCGTCGGCCATGCCGTGTACCAGCAGCAGGCGCGAGCGCAGCCCGTCGAGGTGGGCGAACACGCGCGAATCGGCATAGCCTTCCGGGTTGTTGCCGGGAAGATCCATGTAGCGCTCGGTGTAGTGGGTGTCATAGAGCGCCCAGTCGGTGACCGGCGCACCGGCTGCGCCGCAGGCGTAGGTCTCCGAGGCCTTGGCCAGCAGCATCAGGGTCATGTAGCCGCCGTTGGACCAGCCGAACACGCCGATGCGCGCGCCGTCCACGCCCGGCTGCCGCGCCAGCCAGCGCGCTCCCATCACCTGGTCTTCCACTTCCACCGCGCCCTGATGGCGAAACAGCGCGCCGCCGAACTTCGCGCCGCGCCGCGGGGTGCCGCGGTTGTCGAGGCTGAATACCACGTAGCCCTGCTGGGCCAGATACTGCGCGAACAGGGCATCTCCGCGCGTGGGCCAGGCTCGCAGTACGGTCTGCGTCGCCGGGCCGCCGTAGACGTAGACGATCGCCGGGTACTTCTTCGCCGGATCGAAATCGGGCGGCGTGATCAGGCTGTAGTGCAGCGTACTGCCGTCCGCCGCCGCCAGGGTGCCGAATTCGGGCGCGCGGTGCGCGGCAAGGTACGGTGCATAGGGATGCGAGGGTTCGGCCGGGTCGTTGCGCAGGAGCATGGCGAGGCGCTTGCCGCCGGCCTCGTGCAGGGTGCTTTGCGGCGGCTGGGTCGGGCTGGAGTAGCTGTCGACGTAGACCTTGGCGTTCTTGCTGAAGCTCACCGTGTGGAAGCCCGCCTCTTGTGTCAGGCGCGTCAGATCGCCGCCCGCGAGCGGCACCGCGTAGGCGTGCGATTGGGTGGGAGACTCGCGCGTGCCGCCGACGTAGGCCAGCCCCGCCTTTTCGTCCACGCCCAGAAGGCTGTCCACCACCCAGTCGCCCGCGGTGAGCGCGGTCGCCTCGCCCTGCGCATCCACCAGATAGAGGTGCTGGAAACCCGAGCGTTCGCTCATCCAGAGGAATCGGCCGTCCTTGAGGAAACGCAGCCCGTTGTGCAGCGGCACCCAGGTCGCGCTGGTTTCGGTCACGAGGGTGCGCTGCGCACCGCTCGCAAGATCGACTTCGATCAGGTCCAGCCGGCGCTGGTCGCGGCTCTGGCGCTGGAAGGTCAGATGCCCGGCATCGCGCCAATCGACCCGCGCCAGATAGATGTCGCGCTCCGGCCCCAGATCGATCCGCTGCGGCGCAGGCGCGCCCATGCGCTCCTGCACGCGCACCCGGCGCGGGCCGTCCGAGGTTTCGATGGCATGGGCGACCGTGGCGGGCGGCGTGAGGAACTCCGCCGGGCGGGTGACGAAGAGATCGATCAGGACGTTTGGATCGCCCGCCGCCGGATAGCGCTGCTCGACGACCTCGGTGCGGTCGGGGTAAACCTCGTGGCGCTTCTGCACCGGCACCGGGGTCTCGTCGATGCGTGCGTAAGCGATGGCACTGTCGTCCGGGGCCCACCAGTAGCCGGTATGGCGATCCATTTCCTCGTCGGCCACGAACTCGGCCACGCCGCTGCCGATCACTTCCGAACCGTCGGCGGTGAGCTGCACTTCGCGCCCGCTCTCGATCTCCACCACCCACAGGTTGCGCCCGCGCACGAAGCTGACCCAGCGCCCTCGCGGCGACACCCTCGGATCGGTGGCGAAGCCCTCTCCCGATGTGAGCTTGCGCACCGCCTTCCCGGCCTTCGCGCCAAGGTCGTAGAGGTACAGCTCGCCGCCCAGCGGAAACAGCAGGCGGCGCGAGTCCGGTGCCCACTGGTAGGCCACGATGCCCGAGTAGGCGGCGATGCGCTGGCGCTCGCGCCGCGCCTTTTCCTCGTCGGAAAGCATCTCGGTGCCGGGCAGCACGTCGCTGGCGGCCACCAGACGTCGGGTCTGGCCGCTGGCAATGTCGTACTCCCACAGGTCGAGGCGATAGCCGTCGGCCTCGCCGCCGCGCAGGAAGGTGACGCGGCTGCCGTCGGGCGCGATCTTCGGCTGCATCAGCGAGGGGCCGGCCAGCGGCACGTCGCCGGCGATCGCTTCGAGCGTGAGCTTTTGCACGGCGACAGCGGCGGTGGCAGCGGGAACGGTCATGGCAAGCAGAAAAACGGCAAGGTATCGGGCGAAAGGCATCGGGGCGTCTCCGACATCAGGAGGCAGGCGCGGTGCCGCCGAACAGGACGGCGCGCTGGGCGTCATCCAGCGGCGTGCGTTCGATCTTCCCGTCCCAGGCATAGGCGCGCTGCACCGCCGGGCGCGCCGCGATGGCGTCAAACCAGCGCTGTACCTGCGGATAGTCGCCAAGATCCACCTTCTGCTGCGCATGCGATGCGATCCACGGGTGGCAGGCCAGATCGGCGATGGAAAGGCTGTCGCCCACGATGAACCGGCGATCCTTCAGGCGCGCATCGAGCACCCCGTACAGGCGCCGGGTTTCGCGCTCGTAGCGCTCGATGGCGTAGGGAATCCTCTGCGTCGCGTAGGTGCCGAAGTGGTGGTTCTGCCCCAGCATCGGCCCCAGCCCGCCGACCTGCCAGAACAGCCATTCCAGCACTTCGATCCGCGCGCGCGGATCGGCGGGGATGAGCTTGCCGGTCTTCTCCGCCAGGTACAGCAGGATCGCGCCCGACTCGAACACCGACACCGGCGCGCCGCCGTCGGCCGGCGCGCGGTCGACGATGGCCGGCATCTTGTTGTTGGGCGAGATCGCGAGGAACTCCGGCTTGAACTGGTCGCCGCGCCCGATGTCCACCGGAAACACGGTGTAGGGCAGCCCCGCTTCTTCGAGGAACAGGGTGATCTTGTGCCCGTTGGGCGTGGGCCAGTAGTGAAGGTCGATCATGGCGCGCTCCGGCAGCGGCGGGGAAAGCCGCAACTGTACTTGCTCGCGCGACGCTCGGCTTGTGCGAAAAGTCCCCGCTCGCCTGCACAATCGCCGCAGGCCTACCCTACGCGGCCGACGGACGCGTATTCGGAGAAAGCCGTCGCCACGTTCCTGACGTCCACGCGTCGGGGACGTGGCCCCGACCTATGATGCCCGCCCATCGCATCGCGGCCAAGGCCGCTCCCACAACGCAGATTCGCAAGCTTTTGTGGAAGCACGGGCCTGCCCGCGATCCAGACGTCCTTGGAACCGTCGGGGACGTGGCCCCGACCTACCCGCATCGCCGCAGGTCGTAGCTCAGCGCGGCCGACGGGTTGAAATCAGAACCGCTCCTCCGGGAACTCCGCAATGGCGCTGGCACCCGCGAGCACCTGCTCGCGCAGGCCGGCGACGCGGGTCAGCAGGTGGTCGGCGTAGAAGCGCGCGGTCTTGAGCTTGGCGGTATTGAAGCCCGCATCGCCCTCGCCGGCATCGAGCCGGCGTCGCGCCTCGCCGGCCATGCGCGCCATTTGCCAGCCACCGCAGGTCAGACCGGAGAGTACGAGAAAGGGCACCGAGCCGGCGTGCACCGCGATCGGATCCTTCGCGTAATTCTGCACCACCCAGGCCGCGCAGGCTTCGAAGGCTTCCAGCGCAGAGGCCAGGCGCGCGCGGATCGCCGCCAGGTCCGGATCGTTCGCGTCCAGCGCGTCGGCTGCCGCGCGGATCTGTTCGGCGATGGCCTTGGCCGCCGCGCCGCCGTCACGCGCGGTCTTGCGTCCGATCAGGTCGTTGGCCTGGATCGCGGTCGTGCCCTCGTAGATCGCGGTGATGCGCGCGTCGCGCATGTGCTGGGCGGCACCGGTTTCCTCGATGAAGCCCATGCCGCCGTGCACCTGGATGCCGAGGTTGGTGACTTCCACCGCCGCCTCCGTCGCCCAGCCCTTGTGGATCGGCACCAGGAACTCGGCCAGCGCCTGGGCTTCCCTGTTGCCGGCGCGGCCGTGGTCGAGCAGGGACGCGAGCGTCATCGAAAGCGCGCGGTTGGCTTCGGTGATGGCGCGCATGGTCAACAGCATGCGGCGCACGTCGGGCTGGCGCGCGATCGGCGCGGTCGGTCCGCGCGGGTTGGAAATGTCGCGCCCCTGCAGGCGCTCGTGCGCGTAGGCGGCGGCCTGCTGGTAGGCGCGTTCGCCGATGGCAATGCCCTGCACGCCGACCGCGTAGCGGGCCTCGTTCATCATGATGAACATGTATTCGAGACCGCGGTTGGCCTCGCCCACGAGGTAGCCGATGGCCCCGTCCTTTTCGCCGAAGTTGAGCACCGCGGTGGGGCTGGCGTGGATGCCGAGCTTGTGTTCGAGCGAGGCGCAGCGCACATCGTTGCGCGCGCCGAGCGAGCCGTCGGGATTGACCAGGAACTTGGGCACCACGAACAGCGAAATGCCCTTCACGCCCTCGGGCGCGTCCGGTAGGCGCGCCAGCACCAGGTGCACGATGTTTTCGGTCATGTCGTGCTCGCCCCAGGTGATGAAGATCTTCTGCCCGCTGATGCGGTAGTGATCGCCTTCGGGCACGGCGCGGGTGCGCACCAGGGAAAGATCCGAGCCGGCCTGCGGCTCGGTGAGGTTCATGGTGCCGGTCCAGCTGCCGTCGATCATCTTCGGCAGATAGGTCTTCCTGAGGTGATCCGAGCCCACCAGCACCAGCGCCGAGACCGCGCCGGCGGTCAGCATCGGGCACAGCGAGAACGACAGGTTGGCCGCCATCACCATTTCCGACACCGGGCTGGAAACGATGTTCGGCAAACCCTGGCCGCCCCACTCGACCGGAAACGGCAGCGCGTTCCAGCCCGATTCGCAGTACTGGGCGTAGGCGTCGCGGAAGCCCGGCGCGCTGGTGACCTCGCCGTCCTTCCAGTGGCTGCCCTGGATGTCGCCTTCGCGGTTGAGCGGCGCGAGTACCTGGGCGGAAAACTTGCCGGCCTCTTCCAGCACCGCGTCGATCAGCTCGCGGCTGGTGTCGGACTGGCCCGGCAGCGCCTGGACGGCGGGCACGTCGATCAGGCTGTCGAGCACGAAGCGCAGGTCGTCGAGCGGCGGGGTGAAGGCGGTGCTCATGGCGGAAACTCCGTCAGCAAAAAAGACTGGTAACGGGAACAGTACGGTGCAGTATGGCGAGCAGATGCTCTAAAACCGGAACTGCGCCGGTGCCCCACGCCTCGTACCACAAGAATGCGCGCTGCCGTCGCTCGCGCGAAGGCGCGGGCCCGGCGGCTTTTCCAGGCATTCAGCACCGCGGCGGAATCGCCTCCGGCTGTTCCGCCCTGCGAGAAACCCGCGTAGGGCGGAGCCCGCGCAGCGGCTTCCGCCGGTCCCGGATGCGTGCCTTCGAGGGCCCGGGTCAGTGCGGTGCCTCTCCCGGCAACGGTACGCGCGGATCGTCCAGGTGCGCCACCACCGCATCGAGCGCGGCATGGACTTTCGGCAGCAGCGGCACGAAGCGCCGGCCGTAGTCGGGAAAGGCCAGAAACGCGTCGAAGTGCTGCGCATCGGGCACGATCCACAGCGGCACCTCGCGCCCTGCGGCGCGTGCCATCTCGACGTAGGGCCGGCTGCTGAAGGCCAGCGGGATCAGGCCGTCGTCGCGGCCGTGCACCACGATCACCGGCAGCCCCGCGCGCGGCGGTGAGGCGCGGGTTTCTTCGACCCCCGCAGACACGCGCTCGCTCGCCACGTGATCGCGCCACAGCATGTTCAGGCAGCCGATTCCCGGCAGATCCGGATCCTCGTCTGCACGGCCGGGATCGATCAGGGCGATGCCGTTGCCCGGCGGAATGCCCGAGCCGTCGCTCCACCACAGCGCGCGCTCTTCCGCGGAGGCCGCGCGCGGCGCGCCGGCCGGGCCGAGCGGTGCCCAGGAAAACCCGCAGGGATGTTCGCCCGGCGCATGGCGACCGTAGGCAGAGGCGTAGGTCGCCGCCACCGCGCGCCACAGGTCGAAGCCGGTGGAAATTGCACCGCTGCGCAGGGCGTGGTCGTCGAAGCCGTAGCGCTTGAGCGTCGCCAGCGCCTCGCGCGCCTGCACGTCGAGATCGCCGCGCGGCAGCATGTCGTTGTCCGCGTAGCTCTTGCAGCGCGCCGCGCCCGCTGCGCGCAGGGCGTCCGGGCTGGGCGGCTGCGGCCAGTCCTCGATCGCCAGGAGCGCGCAAGGCATCAGCACCGCGGCGAGCGTGGCGTAGTCGTAGAGCGGCCGCGCGCCCTCGGCACGCGCGTAGACATTGGGTTCGCCCGCGACCACGGCGTCGATCAGGCCGTCCTCGACTTCGGCCGCGCGCAGCACCGCGCCGCCGCCGTTGGAAATGCCCACCGCGATCACCCGCACGCGGCCGGCATCCATGCGATGGCCCGGGAATTGCCCGGCCAGCACCTCAAGTCCGTAGCGCACCGCCTGGCGCACGTGCCGGCCCCAACCGGCCTCCGGATTGTCCATGGAATGGGCGTGCTTGAAGGCGATGCCGCGCGGTTCGAGCGAGGCCTCGGCATCCGGTGCGAACGCCAGCTCTTCGCCCGCGTCGACGCGGCCAACGGTGCCGTCGAGGCGGACGCCCAGCCCGGCATCCAGGTCGAAGTAATCCGTCCCCGCGCCCTTGTCGGTGTAGGCCACCGCGCAGCCGCGCGGCAGCGCCCACGGCCCGGCCACGGCGATCGCGCCGTAGACCCCGCGCGAACCCGATGCCGGTGCCACCACCAGGCAGGGATGCGCCGGATCGAAGGCGTCGGGCAACTGCAGCAGCACGCGGTGCGGCTGGCGCGCACCGTCCAGCCGCGCCAGCGCCGAGAACTCGCGCCCCGGCACCGAAGGCAGCGAATCGCCGGCACCGCCGCCGGGCCGCAGGTCGGCGATGCCGCGCCAGTTCGACCAGATGGCGCGACGGCGAAGCTCTTCAGGCGAGGGCGACGCCGGATTTTCGACCGCGGGCGGCGTCATGGCGCGCAGGCCGTCGATTCCCAGGCCCGCCGTGAGCAGGTCGTCCGCGCCGCGGTGGATGCTCTGGCGGATCGGCCCGAAGGTGCGGTCGGCGGTATTGGTGGCTGAAGTCATCGGCGTGGCCGCGCAGCCGGCCAGGCCCAAGGCCGTGGCCGCCGCGATCAGGAGTCGGAAAAGGGATGGATTCATGGTCCAAACATACCGCCGCATCCTCGGCGACGCACTCGGACCTTGGTGCGATGCGGCCCGGTTCCGACTGGCGCGGGGATATGTCCGGCCGTTAGGCTTTGCGCATGAAAATCGCCTGTCTATTCACCGCGCTCGCACTGATGGCGCTGACCGCTCCCGTCGCCGCCATGCCCGATCTGGACGACGACGCCATGGCCGAGCGCCTGGCGGCCTGCGCCGCCTGCCACGGTGCCCGCGGCGAAGGCGCACCCGGCTCGGAGTACTACCCGCACCTGGCCGGCAAGCCGGCCGGCTATCTCTTCGCGCAGATGCAGGGCTTCCGCGACGGACGCCGCCACTATCCGCAGATGATCTATCTGATGCGCAACTGGAACGACGCATGGCTGGCGCGCATCGCGAGCTTCTTCGCCGCCCAGCCGACGGTCGCGCTGCAGCACGCGGCACCGGCCGCACAGAGCGACGCCGACCGCGCGCGCGCCGAACGCCTCGTGCATGAAGGCGATCCGGCGCGGGATCTTCCGCCCTGTGCCAGCTGCCACGGGCCGCAGCTGCAGGGGCGCGAGCCGGGCGTGCCGGCGCTGGCCGGACTTCCCACCGACTACCTCATCGCCCAGCTCGGCGGCTGGATGACCGGATCGCGCCACTCGATCGCGCCCGACTGCATGGCGCAGGTGGTTTCGCGCCTGGATCCGGCCGAGGTGCGGCGCGTGGCGACCTTCGTCGCCGGGCTGATTCCCGAGCCGGAGACGACTCCGCTGGAGGCCAGCGCCGAGCCGCTGCCGCTCGACTGCGGCGGTGCCACGCATTTCGATCCGGCGCGCGGGGTGCAGCCGTGAGCGCCGCGAAGGGTCCGAGCCTGCCCACCCTGCTGATGGCGTTCGGATTCCCGCTTTTCATACTGGTCGCCGTGGTCACGGGCTTTCTCATCGCCGCGCAGGGCGGACCGGGCGCGCTTTCGCCACCCGGCGAGGACTCGGCCGCCGTGGCCACGGATGACGAAACGCTTGCGCGCGGCGAATACCTGGCGCGGATCGGCGACTGCGTGGCCTGCCACACCGCACGCGGCGGCGAACCGCTGGCCGGCGGTCGCGCTTTCGCCACGCCGTGGGGCACGCTGTATTCGAGCAACCTGACCCCCGATGCGGAACACGGCATCGGCGGCTGGTCGGCCGGGCAGTTCCGCCACGCACTGGCGCACGGGGTAGGCCGCAGCGGCCTGCTCTACCCGGCCTTTCCGTTCGAGAGCTTCCAGCACCTGACGGCCGCCGATGCCGACGCGATGTTCGCCTGGCTGCGCAGCCAGCCCGCAGTGGCCACGTCGCCGCCGGAGAACACCCTCAGCGGCGTCCCGGGCTGGCGTCCGGCGCTGATCGGCTGGCGCATGCTCTTTTTCCGCCCCTGGGAACTGCTGCCCGATCCGGCGCGCGGCGAGCGCTGGAACCGCGGCCGCTATCTGGCCGAAGGCATCGCACACTGCACGATGTGCCACGGCGCGCGCAACGCCTTCGGCGCGATGGACCGCTCGCGCCGGTTCGTTGGCGGACGCATTTTCGGGCAGGGCTGGGTCGCGCCACCGCTCGACGGCCAAACGCTCGCCCACTGGAGCGTCGATGACCTGGCCGGCTATCTGCGCACCGGCGTGGCGCCGCAGGCGGGCGCGTTCGGCCCGATGGCCGAGGTGGTGGGCGCGAGCCTGCAATACCTCAGCCAGGACGATGCCCATGCCATCGCCGAATACATCCTCAGCCTGCCGCCGCTGCCGCAGCGCCCGGCCCCGCCCGCGCCGCCGGCACGCGCCGGGATCGGCCCGGCCAGCACCGCGCTCTACCAGAAGCACTGCGCCGATTGCCACGGCCGCGACGGTCGCGGCCGCGACCGCGTGTTCCCGCCGCTCGACGGCAACCCGCAGGTCGTGGCGAACGATCCGGTGAACCTGATCCGGGTCACGCTGTTCGGTGCCGCAGCACCGACCACCGCGGACAATCCGGCACCCCACTCGATGCCGCCCTTCGCCGATCGCGTGTCCGAGGAGGAGCTCCTCACCCTCATCAACCACGTGCGCGGCAGCTGGAGCAACGATGCCGGCGCGATCCGGCTCCACCAGCTGCGGGCCGCCCGGGCGCTGCCGCTGGAGTGATCAGGCCGCCGCCGACACCGCGCGCGTGCAGAAGTCGCAGATCGCGCGCACCAGGCGCTCCTTGTCGCGCAGGGTCTTGCGGCTCGGGCCGATCGGGCCGACCAGGGCCTCGGTAAAGGCACCCACGATGCAGGCCGCGCCGGCATCGAGGTCCTGCCTGGGGAACTCGCCGCTGGCCACGCCGCGCTTGAGCACGGCCTTGAACACGTCGCCGAACCGCTTGCGCCCGCGGATGCGTTCGGCGTCCACTTCCGGTTCGGCCGGCTCGGCGATGAAGGCCCAGGCGAGGTTGGGGCCGGTCAGGGCGCGCCGCACGAAGGACGCCACCGCGGCTTCGAGCTGCGCGCGCGCGCCGGTTTGCACCGCGATCACATCACGCAGGATCTCGATCTCATGGTCCACGGCCTCGGTGAGCACCTCCACGAACAGCTCGGCCTTGGATGGGAAGTAGCGGTAGATGGTGCCGGTGGACACCTCCGCCTGCGCCGCCACCGCCGCGATCTGCGCATTGCGGAAGCCGCCTTCGGCGATCAGCCGCCGCGTCGCGCGCAGGATGCGCTCGCGGTTGCCGGCGAGACGTTCTTCCATCAGGCGGGTGCGGCGGTAGGCCATCGGCATTCCGGGATCAGGTTCGGGGGCATTCTACGGGAGCGCGACTTCGCCCCGCGTTCCGTCGCACGAAAAAATGAATTACGATTCATTTCATTGGGCGGCGCGGGACAGGCGGCGCCTGTCCACACATCCGGGCGGCCGGGCGGCCGCGGGGAGGATTCAGATGTCGCACACCGCATTCGACTTTGATCTTGGCGAAACCATCGACGCCCTGCGCGGGGCGGTGCGTGATTTCGCGCAGGCGCGCATCGCGCCGCTGGCCGAGGAAACCGACCGCAGCAACCAGTTCCCCAATGCGCTGTGGCGCGAGCTGGGCGACATGGGCCTGCTGGGCCTGACGGTGGACGAGGAGTACGGCGGCACCAACCTGGGCTACCTCGCCCACGTCGTGGCGATGGAGGAAATCTCGCGCGCCTCGGCCTCGATCGGCCTGTCCTACGGCGCGCATTCCAACCTCTGCGTGAACCAGCTGCGCAAGAACGGCAGCCCCGTGCAGAAGGCGAAGTACCTGCCGAAGCTGGTCAGCGGCGAACACGTCGGCGCGCTCGCCATGAGCGAGCCGGGCGCGGGGTCGGACGTGGTGTCGATGCGCCTTCGCGCCGAGCGCCGCGGCGATGCGTTCGTGCTCAACGGCAACAAGATGTGGATCACCAACGGCCCCGACGCCGACACCCTCGTGGTCTACGCCAAGACCGATGTCGCGGCCGGCTCCAAGGGCATCACCGCCTTCCTCGTGGAGAAGGGCTTCAAGGGCTTTTCCACCGCGCAGAAGCTCGACAAGCTCGGCATGCGCGGCTCCAACACCTGTGAACTGGTGTTCCAGGATTGCGAGGTGCCGGCGGAGAACGTGCTGGGCGAGGTGAACAAGGGCGTGCGGGTGCTGATGTCGGGGCTGGACTTCGAGCGCCTGGTGCTTTCGGGCGGGCCGCTCGGGATCATGGCGGCCTGCCTGGACGTCGCCCTGCCCTATTCGCGCGAACGCAAGCAGTTCGGCCGCTCCATCGCCGAGTTCCAGCTGATCCAGGGCAAGCTCGCCGACATGTACGTGGGCTTCAACGCCTGCCGCGCCTACGTCTATGCCGTCGCCCGCGCCTGCGACCGCGGCCAGACCACGCGCAAGGACGCCGCCGGTGCGATTCTCTACGCCGCCGAGAAGGCCACCTGGATGGCTGGCCAGACCATCCAGATCCTGGGCGGCAACGGCTACATCAACGACTACCCCGCCGGCCGCCTGTGGCGCGACGCCAAGCTCTACGAAATCGGCGCAGGCACCAGCGAGATCCGCCGCATGCTGATAGGCCGAGAGCTGTTCCAGGAGGGCCCGCGATGACGGTGCTCACGTCCGCGCTGAATGCGGGCAGCGAAACCTTTCGCGCCAACGCCGCGGCGATGCGCGCCCAGACCGATGCGCTGGCCGAACTGGTGGCGAAGATCGCGCAGGGCGGCGGCGAAAAGGCGCGCGAACGGCACATCGGGCGCGGCAAGCTGCTGGTGCGCGACCGCATCGACGCCCTGCTCGACCCGGGTTCGCCGTTCCTGGAAATCGCCCCGCTCGCCGGCCACGCGCTGTACGAAGACGAGGTGCCTTGCGCGGGGCTGGTGGCCGGCATTGGCCGCATTGAGGGCGTGGAGTGCGTGATCGTGGCCAACGACGCCACGGTCAAGGGCGGCACCTACTATCCGATCACGGTGAAAAAGCACCTGCGCGCGCAGGAAATCGCCGAACAGAACCGCCTGCCCTGCGTGTATCTGGTCGATTCCGGCGGCGCCTTCCTGCCGCTGCAGGACGAGGTTTTTCCCGACCGCGACCACTTCGGCCGCATCTTCTACAACCAGGCCACGCTTTCGGCGCAGGGCATCCCGCAGATCGCCTGCGTGATGGGTTCGTGCACCGCCGGCGGTGCCTATGTGCCGGCGATGAGCGATGAAACCGTCATCGTGAAGGAGCAGGGCACGATCTTCCTCGGCGGCCCGCCGCTGGTGAAGGCCGCCACGGGCGAGGACGTGAGCGCTGAAGATCTCGGCGGTGCCGACGTGCACACCCGCATCTCCGGCGTGGCCGACCACTTCGCCCAGGACGACCGCCACGCGCTGGCGCAGGTGCGCCGCATCGTCGCCAACCTCAACTGGGAAAAGCGCGGGCGACTCACCGTGCGCGAGCCCGAGGCACCGCTGTATCCGGCAGAAGATCTTTACGGCGTGATTCCGGCCGACACCCGCAAGCCCTTCGACGTGCACGAAGTGATCGCGCGCCTCGTGGACGGCTCGCGCTTCGACGAGTTCAAGGCGCGCTACGGCACCACGCTCGTGACCGGCTTTGCACACCTGCACGGCTACCCGGTCGGGATCGTCGCAAACAACGGCATCCTGTTCTCCGAATCCGCGCTCAAGGGCGCGCACTTCGTCGAACTGTGCGCCAAACGCGGCATCCCGCTGGTGTTTTTGCAGAACATCACCGGATTCATGGTGGGGCGCAAATACGAGAACGGCGGCATCGCGCGCGACGGCGCGAAGATGGTGATGGCGGTGGCTTGCGCGAAGGTGCCCAAGTTCACCGTGGTGATCGGCGGCAGCTTCGGTGCCGGCAACTACGGCATGTGCGGGCGCGCCTATTCGCCGCGCTTTTTGTGGATGTGGCCCAACGCGCGCATCGGCGTGATGGGCGGCGAGCAGGCCGCGAGCGTGCTGGCGCGGGTGCGGCGCGACGGCATCGAGGCCAAGGGCGGAGCCTGGCCGCAGGCCGAGGAAGACGCCTTCAAGACGCCGATCCGCGAGAAATTCGAGCACCAGAGCCACCCGTTCTATGCCAGCGCGCGGCTCTGGGACGATGGCGTGATCGATCCGTCCAAGACCCGCGAGACGCTCGCCCTCGCCCTCTCGGCCGCGCTCAACGCGCCGCTGGAATCGACCGACTTCGGCATTTTCAGGATGTAGTGCGATGACCCATGAACTGGTCCAGATCGAACGCGCCGGCAGCGTTGCCACGCTCTGGCTCAACCGGCCCGAAAAGCACAACGCCTTCGACGAGCACCTGATCGCCGCGATCACCGACGGCCTGCGCGCGCTGGGCGAAGACGCTTCGGTGCGCGTCGTGGTGCTGGCCGGGCGCGGCAAGAGTTTTTCCGCCGGTGGCGACCTCGACTGGATGCGGCGCGCCGCCGGCTTCGGCTTCGAGCAGAACCTGGCCGACGCCAACGCGCTGGCGACGATGCTGCGCACCCTGGCCGAACTTCCGAAACCCACGATCGCGCGGGTGCACGGCGCGGCCCTGGGCGGCGGCATGGGCCTGGCCTGCGCCTGCGACATCGCGGTCGCGAGCGAAGCGGCAGTGTTCGCCACATCGGAAGTGCGCTTCGGCCTGATCCCGGCCACCATCGGGCCATATGTACTGCGCGCCATCGGCGCACGCCAGTGCCAGCGCTACTTCCAGAGCGCCGAGCGCATCGACGCCACCCGCGCGCTGCAGATCGGACTGGTGCATGAGGTCGTCGGCGCGGCTGCGCTCGACCCGAAGATCGCGGAAATCACCGCCTCGCTGGCGGTCGGCGGCCCGCAGGCCCAAGCCCGCGCCAAGCGCTTCATCGCCGAGTTGTCCGATCGCCCCATCGATGCCGCGCTGGTGGCCGGAACCGCCGACGCCATCGCCCGCATTCGCGCCACCGACGAGGCGCGCGAAGGGCTGGCGGCATTCCTTGAAAAGCGCAAGGCAAGCTGGGCATGAGCAGAAAACCCTTCCACACAGTCCTGATCGCCAACCGCGGCGAGATCGCCTGCCGCGTGATTGGCACGTGCAGGCGTCTGGGCATCCGCACCGTGGCGGTGTATTCCGAAGCGGATGCGAAGGCGCGTCACGTGCGGCTGGCCGACGTGGCCGTGCCGATCGGGCCGGCACCGGCGCGCGAGAGCTATCTGGTGGTGGAGAAGATCCTCGATGCCGCGAAAAAAACCGGCGCGCAGGCGATCCATCCGGGCTACGGATTCCTTTCCGAGAACGCGGCGTTTGCGCGCGCCTGCGCGCAGGCCGGCGTGGTCTTCATCGGCCCGCCGGCCGAGGCCATCGAGGCCATGGGCAGCAAGAGCGCGGCCAAGGCGCTGATGCAGACCGCCGGCGTGCCGCTCACGCCCGGCTACCACGGCGACAGGCAGGAGGCGGATTTCCTGCACGCGCAGGCTGACGCCATCGGCTATCCGGTGCTGATCAAGGCCAGCGCCGGCGGCGGCGGCAAGGGCATGCGTCGGGTGGATCGCAGCGAGGATTTCGCGGCCGCGCTCGAATCCTGCCGGCGCGAGGCGGCGGCGGCGTTCGGCAGCGACCGGGTACTGGTGGAAAAGTACGTGCTGCGCCCGCGCCACATCGAAGTGCAGGTGTTCGCCGACGCGCACGGCGGCGTGGTGCACCTCAACGAGCGCGACTGCTCGGTGCAGCGCCGCTTCCAGAAGGTGCTGGAAGAGGCGCCCGCGCCGGGCATGACGCCCGCGCGCCGCGCCGCGATGGGCCAGGCTGCCGTCGATGCCGCGCGCGCAGTCGGCTACGTCGGTGCCGGCACGGTGGAATTCATCGCCTCGCAAGAAGGCGAGTTCTATTTCATGGAGATGAACACGCGCCTGCAGGTCGAGCATCCGGTGACCGAGATGATCACCGGGCTGGACCTGGTCGAATGGCAGCTGCGCGTGGCGGCCGGCGAACCGCTGCCGCTGGCGCAGGCGGCCATCGGCATCAACGGCCACGCGATCGAGGCTCGCATCTACGCCGAAGACCCGGAGCGCGGCTTCCTGCCCTCCATCGGCACCGCGCGCCTGTTCGATCTGCCGTCGGGCGAAGGCGTGCGGGTGGACACCGGCGTGGACGAAGGCGACGCCATCACGCCCTGGTACGACCCGATGCTGGCCAAGCTGATCGTGCACGGTGCCGACCGTGAGGAAGCGCTGGCGCGCCTGCGAACGGCGCTGGCCCATACCGCCGTGGCGGGGCTTTCCACCAACGCGCACTTTCTGCAGCGCCTCGTCGCGCCGGGAGGTGCCTTCGCCCGCGCCGATCTCGACACCGGGCTGATCGAGCGCGAACATGATGCGCTGTTCGCCCCGCTGCCGCTGGCCGCACCGCGCCAGGTGGCGCTGCTGGGGTTTGCCCTGCTCGCCGGTGAAGAGCCGCGCGTACTTCCTGCTGATCCGCACTCGCCCTGGGCCACGCGCAGGGGCTGGCGGCTGGGGCAGGACGCCCCGCGCGCGCTGCGCTGGCGGGGCAAGGCCGGCCTGCGCGAAGCGCTTGCGCGCCGCGAAGGCGATGGCTGGCGCTTCGAGGTGGACGGCGACACGTTCCGCATCAGCGGAGCCTTCGACGGCACCCGCCTTGCGCTGCGCGTCAACGGCGAACGCGTCGAGGCCACGGCACGCTGCATCGGCGGCACCTGGCACCTGTTCGACGGCGGCCCACCCTGCGCCCTCGCGCTGGAGGACCCGCTTGCCGGAAGCGAAGCCGACGCCGGCCACGGCGGCCTTACTGCGCCGATGCCCGGCCGCGTGATCGCGCTCCTCGCCCGCCCCGGCGCGGTGGACGCCGGCGCGCCGCTGCTGGTGATGGAGGCGATGAAGATGGAACACACCATCGCCGCACCCGCCGCCGGCACCCTCGACGGCTTCCTGGTTGCGATGGGCGACCAGGTGGAGGAAGGTGCGGCGCTGGTGGAGTTCACCGCGATGGAGGCGCAGGCATGAGCGCGAGCGATTTCGTCCGCATCGTCGAGGTTGGCCCGCGCGACGGGCTGCAGAACGAGGCCGCCGAGGTTTCCACGACCACCAAGATCGCCCTGATCGACCGGCTCTCGGCCTGCGGTTTTCCCGTGGTCGAAGCGACCAGCTTCGTCAGCCCCAAGTGGGTGCCGCAGATGGCCGATGCCGCCGCAGTACTGGGCGGCATCGTCCGGCGCGACGGCGCGCTCTATCCGGTGCTGGTGCCCAACGAGAAGGGTCTGGATCGCGCGCTGGCGGCCGGGGTGCGCGAGATCGCGGTGTTCACCGCGGCATCGGACGCCTTCAACCGGCGCAACATCAACTGCGACATCGACGAATCCCTGCGCCGCCTCGCCCCCGTGGTCGCACGCGCGGTAGCCGATGGTCTGTGGGTGCGCGGCTACATCTCCACCGTGCTGGGCTGCCCCTACCAGGGCCGGGTGCCTGTCAACGATGTGGTGCGTGTGGTCAAGGCGCTCGATGCGATGGGCTGTGCGGAAATATCGCTCGGCGACACCATTGGCGTCGGCACCGCGAAGAAGGCGCGCGCCATGCTGGAAGCCTGCGCCACCGAGGTGCCGATGGCGCGCCTTGCGGTGCACTTCCACGATACCTACGGGCAGGCGCTCGCCAACGTCTACGCCTGCCTCGAGGCCGGCGTGCGCGTGGTGGATGCCTCGGTCGCCGGCCTGGGTGGCTGCCCCTATGCGCAGGGTGCCAGCGGCAATCTCGCCAGCGAGGATCTCGTGTACCAGCTGCACGGGCTGGGCATGAACACCGGCGTGGATCTCGACGCCCTGTGCGACACCGCGCGCTGGATCAACGCCGAACTTTCCCGCGAGCCGGCCAGCAAGCTGGCGCGCATCGCCAACGAACGGCGCTTCGCGGGCTGATCGCGCCTGCATCGCCGGCTCGCGCCGAATGGTGCGAACCGGCGATGCAGGTCACTGCGGAGTGCCGGTGCCCAGCAGGCGCGGTGCCGCCGGAAGCGTCAGCGACCAGCGCAGGCGCAGGGCGACGCGCTCGCGCCGTTCGCTTTCATTCGGGCTGTCCGCATGCGAGACCACGGCCTCATCCGACGGCGCATCGCACGGTGTCACCTGGATCATCGGACTGGACACACCCCGTGCGACGGTCTGGATCGGCTGTCCGGTCATCGCCAGCGCCCCCAGGGCGATCACCGGAACGGCGAAACGCATGGCGAGGCGGAGAGTCAGGTGGTTCATGGCAGTGTCCTTGGTTCGTGCAATCCCATATCGGCATGAGCAAACCCCATGCCAAGCTTCCACCCCTGTGAAATCAGTCCCTTGGCACTCACAGCCTCCGTCCGGACGTCCGGCTTCCCGGAGACTTCGTCCGCCGCCGGACGGTCGAACGGCGGCGGAAAGGGGTTGGAATCCTCAAGACGGAGGAAGGTTCCCGTCGTGACATTGGCATCGCGGGCGTACTGGCATCAAAATGGATGCTTGGCTGCGCGAGGGAAGAACATGAGCCTGAAAGAAGCACGCGTTCCCGACATCGGGGACCATTCGGACGTTCCGGTGATCGAACTGCTGGTATCGCCTGGCGATACCGTGAGCAAGGATCAGGGCCTGGTCACGCTGGAATCGGCCAAGGCCACGATGGAAGTTCCCTCGCCGTTCGCCGGCGTGGTCAAGGAAGTGAAGGTCAAGCTGGGCGACAGCGTGTCCGAAGGCGCGGTGGTGGCCATCATCGAAGCGGCCGACGAGGCACCCGCGGCTGCAGTGAAGGCAACCGCTGCGGCGGCACCCGAGCCAACCGCACCAGCACCAGCGCCCGCCGCTCCTGCGCCTGCGGCACCCGCTCCTGCCGTGCAGCAGGCCGCGGAAAGCGCCGCGCCGCGCAGCCCGCCCGTCAGCTTCGACGCCGATGCCGTGCTCCCCTCGAAGGTGCCCTACGCCACCCCGGCGGTGCGCCTGTTCGCGCGCGAGCTGGGCGTGGACCTCGCGCAGGTGCAGGGGCGTGGTCGAGATGGCCGCATCCTGCGTCAGGACGTACAGGATTTCGTCAAGGCGGCGATGACCGGCGGTGTCGTCGCTGCCGGCGGCGCGCCCGCGGGTGGTGGCCTGAACCTCCTGCCCTGGCCGAAGGTGGATTTCGCGAAGTTCGGCGAGGTCGAGATCGAGCCGCTGTCGCGCATCAAGAAGATTTCCGGCGCGAACCTCGCGCGCAACTGGGCGATGATTCCGCACGTCACCCAGTTCGAGCAGGCCGACATCACCGAGATGGAAGCCTTCCGCAAGAAGCTGGGCGAGGAGAACAAGGAGCTGCGCATCACCCCGCTGGTGTTCCAGATCAAGGCGGTGGTGTCCGCGCTCAAGCAGTTCCCGCAGTTCAACGCTTCGCTCGATGGCGACAACCTCGTCCTCAAGAAGTACTTCCACATCGGCATCGCGGTGGACACGCCCAACGGGCTGGTGGTGCCAGTGATCCGCGACTGCGACCAGAAGGGCTTTCTGCAACTCGCGGCCGAACTGGGTGCGATCAGCAAGAAGGCGCGCGAGGGCAAGCTCGGCCCGGCCGACATGTCAGGCGGCTGCTTCTCGATTTCCTCGCTCGGCGGCATCGGCGGCACCAGCTTCACCCCGATCATCAACGCGCCGGAAGTGGCGATCCTGGGCGTGTCGAAGGCCGCGATGCAGCCGGTGTGGAATGGCGAAAAGTTCAAGCCGCGGCTGATGCTGCCGCTGTCGCTGTCCTACGACCATCGCGTGATCGACGGTGCCGCCGCCGCCCGCTTCACCAGTTTCCTGGCCAGCCAGCTCGCCGACATCCGCCGCCTGCTGCTCTGATCGGCATTGCCCTGCGCGCGGCGCGCTGCCGCGCGCCCGCACACACGAAACACGCTAATTTTCAGGAGGCCCCATGGCACGCATCGAGATCGCAGTCCCGGACATTGGCGACCACGCCGGCGTGCCGGTGATCGAGCTGCTGGTCGCACCCGGCGACAGCGTCGGCAAGGACCAGGGGCTGGTCACGCTGGAATCAGCCAAGGCCACCATGGAAGTGCCCTCGCCCGAGGCCGGCACCGTGGTCGAGCTTCGGGTGAAGCTGGGTGACACGGTTTCCGAAGGTGCGGTGATCGCGGTGCTGGAAACCGCCGCCGCCGCCGCGCCGCCGGCCGCACCGGCGTCCAAGCCGCCGGTAACACCGTCCCATCGTGCGCCGGTCGAGCCGTCCGCACCCAAGGCCGCGACGGCGACCGCCTCCTGCGCGCCAGCCGACATCGAGTGCGCGCTGGTGGTGCTGGGTGCCGGCCCCGGCGGCTACACCGCCGCCTTCCGCGCCGCCGACCTCGGCATGGACGTGGTGCTGATCGAACGCTACGCCACGCTCGGCGGCGTCTGCCTCAACGTCGGCTGCATTCCCTCCAAGGCGCTGCTGCACGCCGCCAGCGTGATCGACCACGCCGCACACGGTGCCGAGCTGGGCATCAGTTTCGCGCCGCCGAAGATCGACGTGGACGCGCTGCGCGGCTACAAGGAAAAGGTCGTCGGCCAGCTCACCAAAGGCCTTTCGGGCATGGCCAAGCAGCGCAAGGTGCGCGTGGAACAGGGCACCGGCCGCTTCGTTTCGCCCAACGAGATCGAGATTTCAGGCGCGGACGGAAGCACCCGGCTGCTGCGCTTCGCGCAGGCGATCATCGCGGCCGGCTCGCAGGCGGTGAAGCTGCCGATGTTCCCCTGGGACGACCCGCGCATCATGGATTCCACCGATGCCCTCGCCCTGGCCGACGTTCCGAAGCGGCTGCTGGTCGTGGGCGGCGGCATCATCGGTCTGGAAATGGCGACGGTGTACCGCGCGCTGGGAAGCGAAGTGACCGTGGTCGAGTTCATGGACCAGCTCATGCCGGGTGCCGACAGGGATCTGGTCAAGCCGCTGGCCGCGCGCCTCAAGGCGCAGGGCGTTGCGGTCCACCTCAAGACCAGAGCGGCCACGGTCAAGGCCACCAAGAAGGCCGTCACCGTCGGCTTCCAGGCCGCCAGCGAAGGCGAGAAGCCGACGCTGGAGTCGGGCGACTACGACCGCGTGCTGGTGGCCGTCGGCCGCGCGCCGAACGGCGCGAAGATCGATGCCGAAGCCGCCGGCGTCGAGGTGACCGAGCGCGGCTTCATCGCGGTGGACCGGCAGATGCGCACCAACGTGCCGCACATCTTCGCCATCGGCGACATCGTCGGGAACCCGATGCTGGCGCACAAGGCCAGCCACGAGGCCAAGCTGGCGGCCGAAGTCGCGGCTGGCGAGAAGCGCGAGTGGGTTGCCCGCGTGATTCCCTCGGTGGCCTACACCGATCCGGAAATCGCCTGGGCCGGCGTGACGGAAACCGAAGCCAAGGCCAAGGGCCTCCAGGTCGGCGTGGGCAAGTTCCCGTGGGCCGCCTCGGGCCGCGCCATCGGCATCGGCCGTACCGAAGGTTTCACCAAGCTCCTGTTCGACGAGGAAACCGGGCGGGTGATCGGCGGTGGCATCGTCGGCCCCAACGCCGGCGAGCTGATCGCCGAAGTCGCGCTCGCCATCGAGATGGGGGCCGAAGCCGCCGACATCGCCGCCACCATCCACCCGCACCCGACCCTCAGCGAGTCGGTGGCGATGGCCGCGGAGATGTACGAAGGCACCATCACCGACCTGATCGCGCCGAAGAGACGTTAAGCAGCAACGTCGGCCACGCAGAGCCTGCCCCGGACTTGATCCGGGAGCCGACCTGCGGCGGCGGTTCGCAGGTCGGGGCTACGTCCCCGACGCGGTGTTCTTGCGATTCGCAAGTCGCCGCACCGAGCCGCTCAGCCCAGCGCGTGAGCCGCAGCGGCCGCGCCTTCTTCCCCGCGCCGTGTCTCGATCCGCTTCCACGCCTTCTCGTGGAAGTGGAACACCACGGTGTTACAGGCCGGTTCGATCAGGGCGATGGCACCGCCGACCAGCCAGCTGCCGGTGAAGAGCCAGCCGATGGAGAAGGCCACGCCGAAGTGCAGCACCGCGAAGCTCAGGGTCTTGGTCATGATCGTTTCTCGCAAATGAGAATCATTTGCAATGATACGCTTCCCGGTGATCCTGTCAAACCGGCGGCAGCACCTTGCCCGGATTGAGGATGCCGTCGGGATCGAGCGCCGCCTTCACCGCGCGCATGGCTGCCAGCGTCGGCGCATCGAAGGCGCGGGTCATGTAGTCGCGCTTGGCGGTGCCGATGCCGTGTTCGCCCGACAGCGTGCCGCCGAGCGAGAGCACGAGGTCGAAGAGCTGCGGCAGCGCGGCCTGCGCGCGGGCGCTTTCGTCGGCATCGTCGGGGTGATAGAGGATATTGACGTGCAGGTTGCCGTTGCCGGCGTGGCCGAAGCTGACGATGGGAAGCCGCGCCCGCTGCGCCAGCGCCTCCACCCCGGCCACCAGGTTCGGGATGCGCGAGACGGGAACGACCACGTCCTCGTTGATCTTGCCCGGCGCGATGGAGCGCAGCGCGGGCGACAGCGCGCGGCGCGCGGCCCAGAGGCGGTCACGCGCGAGGCCGTCGAGCGCCACGTCGAGCGAAAGCAGTCCATCGCCTTCGGCCGCCGCGCCCAGGGCCGTCAACGCGAGCGGCAGAGTGTCCTCATCGCCGTCGGCTTCGATCATCAGCATCGCGCCGGCCTCGGGCAGGTCGCTGCCATTGCGGCGCAACAGGGTGATCGCGCGCGCGTCGATGAATTCCAGCATCGCCGGCAGCTGCGGCTGGCGCATCAGGCGCGAGACGGCATCCGCCGCCGCGCCCGCATCCCGATAGAAGGCGCGCAGGGTGGCCTGCTGCGCCGGACGCGGCAGCAGCCGCAGGGTGGCTTCCACGATCAGCGCCAGCGTGCCCTCGCTGCCCACGATGAGGCGCGTGAGGTCGAAGCCGGTGGAGTTCTTGGTCCACGGCCCGCCGCAGCGCACGATCTCGCCCGCGCCCGTCACCGCGACCAGGCCCAGCACGCTGTCGCGCGTGGCGCCGTATTTGACCGCGCGCGGTCCGCCTGCATTGGTCGCCAGGTTGCCGCCCACGGTGCAGCGCTCGAAGCTGGAAGGATCGGGCGGCCAGAACAGTCCGTGCGGTGCCAGCGCCTGCTGCAGGTCGCCGTTGATGACACCCGGCTCCACCACCGCCACGCGATCGTCAGGCGAAATCGAAACGATCCGCGCCATCCGTGCGAACGACACGACGACCCCGCCGTCGAACGGCACCGCGCCCGCCGCCGTTCCGGTGCCCGCGCCGCGCGCCACGATCGGCACCCGCAGCGCCCGGCACGCGCGCACCATGGCGGCAACCTGCGCAGCGTCCTGCGGCAGCGCCACCGCATCGGGCATCGCCCACTGGCGCGAATCGTCTTCGCCGTGCGCGCGCCGCGCGGCTTCGTCCGTGCGCCAGCCGGCCGGCCCCAGCAGGGCGGAAAGTTCGGCGGCAAGGGAAGACGGCAGGTCGCGCGGCATGGGGCCATTGTAGGGCGCGGCCGGCACCGCATCGCCCATCGCGCCGCGCGATGGCAAGATGACGCGCCCTGCACTTCCCGAGAGCCGTTCCATGAGGCCTGCCCCCCAGCTCCGCATTCCCGCCACCTACATGCGCGGCGGCACGTCCAAGGGCGTGTTCTTTCGGCTGGAAGACCTACCCGAAGCCTGCCGCACGCCAGGGCGCGCGCGCGATCGGCTGTTCCAGCGCGTGATCGGCTCACCCGACCCCTACGGCAAGCAGACCGACGGCATGGGCGGCGCGACCTCGTCCACCAGCAAGTGCGTGATCGTCTCGCCCGCGACCGTGCCGGGGCACGACATCGACTATCTCTACGGCCAGGTCAGCATCGACGCGGACTTCGTGGACTGGTCGGGCAACTGCGGCAATCTCTCCACCGCGGCGGGCGCGTTCGCGATCCACGCGGGCTACGTCGATGCGGCGAAAATTCCGCAGGACGGCATCTGCACGGTGCGGATCTGGCAGGCCAACATCGGCAAGACCATCGTCGCACACGTCCCGATCAGCGGCGGGCAGGTGCAGGAAAGCGGCGATTTCGCGCTGGACGGGGTGACCTTCCCCGCCGCCGAGATCGTGCTGGAGTTCCTCGATCCGGCCGACGAGGGAGAAGCCGGCGGCGCGATGTTCCCCACGGGAAACCCGGTCGATCTGCTGGACGTGGCGGGCGTCGGCCAGCTGCCCGCGACGCTGATCACCGCGGGCATTCCGACGGTGTTCGTGAACGCGGCCGACATCGGTTTCGACGGCACCGAGCTGCAGCCTGCGATCAACGAGGATCGCGCCGCGCTGGCGAAGCTGGAGGCAATCCGCGTCGCGGGGGCGCTGCGCATGGGTCTCATCCGCACGCCCGAGGAAGCCGCCACGCGCCAGCACACGCCCAAGGTCGCCTTCGTGGCACCGGCGAAGGGCTATGCCGCCAGCAGCGGCAAGAAAATCGCCGCCTCGGACATCGACCTCAACGTGCGCGCGGTTTCGATGGGCAAGCTGCACCACGCCATGATGGGCACCGCGTCGGTCGCCATCGCCACGGCGGCGGCGGTGCCGGGCACGCTGGTGAATCTGGCCGCCGGCGGCGGCGCGCGCGAGGCGGTGCGCTTCGGGCATCCCTCAGGCACGCTGCGCGTGGGAGCTTCCGTGGCGGAAGTCGGCGGACAGTGGACCGTCACCCGCGCGGTGATGAGCCGCAGCGCGCGCATTCTGATGGAAGGCGCGGTGCGGGTTCCGATGGAACAGGTTCAGGCAGTGTCGGGGGCGTAGCCCCGACCTACGAGCTGCCGGACAGCCACGCGCCTCGCCGCGCGTGCGCACCGCCGTAGGTCGGCCCTACGCGGCCGACGTTGCCTGGGTGCCTCAGGCTTCCAGCGGGAATCCGGCCTTGCGCAGCTCGTGGCGGGCCTGGTCGAAGCCGGTGGCGGGAACGAAGGCATCGCCGCGGTCGGCCAGTTCGTCCCAGCGCGCGAGGATCTGCTCGGCGGTGGCCGCTTCGCCCAGCGCGATGCCCTGGGTCAGGGCGATATAGGCCAGCTCGTAGCCGCCGGCACCGGCGCTGAGGATGGCGCGGTTGGGCGCGTTTTCGCTGACCAGGGCCAGCACCGCGGGGCTGACCAGCTCGGGCTTGAACTGCGCGAGTTGATGCGCCGGCAGGATGCCTTCCATCATCCGGGTGGCGCCGGTCGGGGCCAGGCAGTTGACACGCACATTGTTCTTCTCACCCTCGATGCCCAGGGTCTGCATCAGGCCGACCAGGCCCATCTTGGCCGAGGCGTAGTTGGCCTGGCCGAAGTTGCCGTACAGGCCGCTGCAGGACGTGGTCATCACGATGCGGCCGTAGTTCTGCGCGCGCATGGGATTCCAGACGGCTTTGGTGCAGTGGGCTGAGCCCATCAAGTGCACGTCGAGCACGAGGCGGAAGTCGGCCAGGTCCATTTTGGCAAAGCTCTTGTCGCGCAGGATGCCGGCGTTGTTGACGAGGATGTCGATCCGGCCCCAGTCGGCGAGCACTTCGTCGACCATCGCCTCGACCGCTTCGACATCGGTGACCGAGCACTTCGCGGCGCGCGCCTGCCAGCCGGCCGCGTGGATTTCATCGACCACCACATCGGCCGCCGCGCCCATGTCGTTCACCACGACCCTGGCACCGCGGCTCGCCAGCAGCAGCGCGTGGGAGCGGCCCAGGCCGCCGCCGGCTCCGGTCACGATGGCTGTACGCCCGGTCAGATCGATCATCCGTCCATCTCCTTCAGGAAAGCTTGGCCGCGGTGCGACACCACGCATGATGCACCGCCGCAGATTGCTGCAGTGCAGAACTTCCGAATGATAGGACCAGCCGAAGAACATTTCCTGCCCGCAAGCGTGGCGCAGCGCACAGTTGCGGGGATGTGCGCGGCGCGCCGGCGGCAGTTCGCCGCGCGCCCGGGCGCGCCGGGCGCGCGGCGACTCCGGGATTCTCAGCCCGGCAGGCGCTCGAAGCGCGCCTGGAAGAAACGCAGGTACCTGGGCTCGTACACCATCTTCAGGCCGCGGGTGGATTCGCGCGCCTCGTACACCGCCTTGAGCGACTCGGCCACGACATCCATGTGCGCTTGCGTATAGACGCGGCGCGGGATGGTCAGGCGCGTCAGCTCCAGCTTCGGACGGTGATGGTCGCCGGTGACCTGGTCGCGCCCGGCCGAGACGATGCCGCGCTCCATCGCGCGGATGCCCGAATCCAGGTACAGCTCGGCCGCCAGGGTCTGGGCCGGGAACTGATCCTGTTCCAACTGGGGATAGAAGGCCCGGGCATCCAGGAAGATGGCGTGGCCGCCAACCGGCTTCATGAAGGGAATGCCCCACTGGTCGAGCAGGTCGCCCAGGTAGCGCACCTGGCCGATGCGCGAGCGCATGTAGTCCACGTTCACCGATTCCTCGATGCCGATGGCCATGGCTTCCATATCGCGCCCGGCCATGCCGCCGTAGGTGTGCAGGCCTTCGTAGACCACCACCAGGTTGCGGGCTTCCTCGAACAGCTCCCGGTCGTTGGTCGCCAGCCAGCCGCCGATGTTGACCAGGTGATCCTTCTTGCCCGACATGGTGGCACCGTCGGAATAGGAGCAGAACTCGCGCAGGATCTCGGCCAGGGACTTGTCGGAATAGCCTTCCTCGCGCTCCTGGATGAAGAGCGCGTTCTCCACCGCGCGGGTGGCATCGAGGTAGATCTTGATGCCGTATCTGGCGGTCAGCTCGCGCACGGCGCGAGCGTTGGCCATCGATACCGGCTGGCCGCCGGCCATGTTCACCGTCACGGCCAAACAGATGTAAGGAATCTTGTCGGCTCCAACCTGGTCGATCAGACGCTGCAGCTTGTCGAGATCGATGTTGCCCTTGAACGGATGCAGGGATGCGGTGTCGTGGGCCTCGTCGATGATGACGTCGTGGAAGGTGGCCCCGGCATGCTCCTGATGGAAGCGGGTCGTGGTGAAGTACATGTTGCCCGGTACGTGGTCGCCGAGGCGGATCGCGGCCTGGCTCAGCAGGTTCTCCGCGCCGCGACCCTGATGGGTCGGCACCACATACTTGTAGCCGTAGTAGGTCTGGATCGCCGACTCCAGATGATAGAAGTTGCGGCTGCCGGCGTAGGCCTCGTCGCCCAGCATCATGCCCGCCCACTGGCGGTCGCTCATGGCCGAGGTTCCGCTGTCGGTAAGCAGATCGATATAGACGTCCTGCGAGCGCAGCAGGAAGGTGTTGTAGCCGGCCTCTTCCAGCGCCTTCTGGCGCTCTTCCCGGGTGGTGACGGTGAGCGGCTCCACCATCTTGATCTTCCACGGCTCGGCCCACGAGCGGCGGCCGAACTGCTGGCCCATGGTCTTTGAAACCGGCTGATTCATTGCTGCGTCTCCCTGGATTTGATCGGACATGCGGCGCACCGCGCGGCGCGCGCAGGATAGGCGCGCCGCGCGCGCGCGCCTTGATCCAGGGCAAGAAACGGCCAATTGGTTTCGGATGAAACCAATTGGCCGGACAACGAACGGGCGTTCGGAAAGCCGCCTGCCGGATGCGCCGGAGCAATCGTCCGGGCTACTGGCCCTGCCCGTAGGCCAGCACGAGGATCAGAACCACGAGCGCCGCGAGCACCGCCAGGGTGATCTTGATCCAGCTCAGCGGATGCCTGCCGGCGATCTTGCCGGTGTAGCCGTTGGCCACGATCTGGAAATTGCGCGAGCCGTAGGTATAGCTGACCAGCCAGACCGGCACCAGGATGTGCTTGAAGGTGCGCCCGCGGTACTGGCTCTGCACCTGCAGGTTGCGCTGGGTGTCGCCGGGCACCTGCGCCGCGCACAGCGCGCGGGTCTTGGCTTCCATCTGGTCCATGTTGACCTCGGCCGCGCGGCGCAGGTCGAGCTGGTAGCGCTCCACCGTCCAGCCGCGCACGAACTCCGGCGCGTAGGCGACGAGGTTTGAAGTCGTGGGAAACGGCGCGATCTGGCCCAGCAGCCCTTCGCCCACGCCCACGGTGCCCGGCACCAGCTCGTCGTCGAAGAAGTGCGTCAGGCCGCCGGCCGCCGGCTCCCAGCGCACCTTGCGGACCTGACGCGTCTGCCGCTGGCCGTTCTGGGTGTAGGTCTCGGTGACGTAGTAGTAGTGGCCCGCCTCGGCGGTCCACTTTGCGAAGACGTGCGCATCGAAGGTCCAGTACGGCAGGTAGACGCCGTGCAGGGTATCGGTGAGCGCGCGCGATTTGAGCTTGTTGGGCGCGAACCAGCGGCTGCCGTACCAGCGCCGGATGGCGTCGCGCACCTGGCCGTCGCTGACCTTGAACGGCAGCAGGCTCTCGGGCGTGATGGCGTCGCCCTGATCCTCGTGCGGCACGATGGAGGGCGAGCCGCAGAACTCGCAGCGCTGCGCCGCGCGCGTGCCGACGAAGACCGAGATCGCGTGGCAGCTCTGGCACTTGACCTCGAAACGCGCCTCGCCCCAGCCGCGCCCGGCCCTGGGCTCGTCCAGCGCCTGGATCAGATCGCGCTCGTGGATTTGCGCGCCGGCGTCATCCTCCTGCGCCGGCGACCACGGGGCGGTGGTGCCGCAGTAGGGGCACACCAGCGCCTGCCGGGCGGCGTTCCACTCCAGATCACCGCCGCACTCCGGGCACGGATGCTTGCCTATGGCGACACGGGTGGGAGCGGATTCGGACATGGCGGGACCACTGGCTGATCCGTCATCCGTCACTCCGGCCTTGGGCGGAGTGACGGATGATGGTGGGAGACGTTTACGAAACAGGAACGTGCAGGACACCTTCCGCGTTGCCCTGATCTCGCCGTGCGGCGACGGGGAGGGAAGTGTGCGCCGAAGATGAAGCGGAAGCCGATGGCGGGAAAACCGTCGGCCCGCCGATCGCCGCCGCCGCATGCGGCGGCGAACCGCCCATCACTCGCCGCGCAGGAAGGCCTCCAACGCGCTTTTCGCGATGCGGGTGGCGTTGCCTATCTTGCGCGCCTTCAGCTCGCCGGATTCGATCGAGGCCATCACGTCCTCTACCGAGACACCCAGCGCCTGCGCGGCCTGTTCGGGGGTGAGCACGTCGAGCCCGCCCGCAGCGGCGGGCGCTGCGGCAACCGGTGCCTGCGGTGCCGCGGGTGGCTGCGCGCCGCCGGTCATGCCCTTCATCATTTCCTGCGCGATGCCGAAACCCACCGCCATCTGCGCCGGCACCGCGCCCGCGCTGTCGCCGCCCTGCCCCATGCTGGAGCCCATCTGGTATTTCACGTACTCGTTGAGGTTGCCGATCACGCCCATCGAAGAACGCGCGTCGATGGCTTTTTCCACCTCCGGCGGCACCGAGACGTTTTCGACGATGAAGGCGGTGATTTCCAGGCCGTACTTGTCGCGCACCGCCGGATTGATGATCGGCAGCAGCGCTTCGCCCATTTCCGAATAGCGCTGGGCGACGTCGAGCGCCGGAATCTTCGCGGTGGCCAGCGCCTCGGAAAAGATGCTGACGATGCGCGAGCGCATGGTGTCGGCGAATTCGTCGAGGCGGAAGTTCTGGTCGGTTCCCGCCACTTCCTTCAGGAACTTCGGCGGATCGACGATGCGGAAGTCGTAGGTGCCGAAGGCGCGCAGGCGCACCACGCCGAAGTCGGCGTCGCGCATCATCACCGGGTTCGAGGTGCCCCACTTGTTGCCGGTGAACAGGCGCGTGTTGAGGTAGTAGACATCGCACTTGAAGGGCGACTCGAAGCCGTGCTTCCAGCCGTAGATGCGCGACAGGATCGGGATGTTCTGGGTGGAGAGCGTGTGCTTGCCCGGCCCGAACAGGTCGGCGTACTGCCCGGTGGCGACGAACTGCACCATCTGCGACTCGCGCACGATGAGCTGCGCGCCGTTCTTGATGTTCTTGTCGTCGTCCGGCCAGCGGTAGGAGAGCGTGTCGCGCGAGTCATCGGTCCACTCGATGATCTCGATCAGTTCGCCCTTGATGAAATCGAAGATGCCCATGGCTGCTCCGGGAAAGGGGAGGGCCGATCTTACCGAGATTCGCCGGCTCCCCGCCACGGGCAAGGCTGGGCGGTCGCGCGTGGCCTTACGGCGCGTGCTGCTGCGCCAGATATTCCTCGGACTGCATCTCGATCAGACGGCTCACGGTGCGCTCGAACTCGCGCGCGACGCGGCGGCCGGCGTAGAGCCCGGCAGGTGCCGCGGCGGCCGAGGCCACCAGCACCACGCCGCGATCGTAGAGCTCGTCGACCAGCAGCACGAAGCGGTAGGCGGGGTCTTCGCTGCTGCGGTCGAACGTCGGGATGCCGGAAACGATGACGGTGTGGAAGCGGCGCGCGATGTCGATGTAGTCGGCCACCGCGCGCGGGCCGTCGCACAGCGCGGCGAAGTCGAACCAGACCACGCCGTCGGCCACCTCGCGCACCGCGATCGGGCGGCCGTTCACCTCCAGCGCGCCGCGCTCTTCGTCGACGGCAGCGTGGCGCGCCAGTCGCGAAAAGACCGCCGCAAGCGCGGCTTCGGCGGCGTCGCCAGGCGGCGTCTGCCAGACGCTGGCGCGGGTCAGCGCGCGCAGCCGGTAATCGAGCGGACTGTGCAGCTCGTACACCCGGCAGTGGGCCTGGAGCTCGATGATGGCGGGCAGGAAGCTGGCGCGCTGCAGGCCGTCCTTGTAGAGGTTTTCCGGCGCGGTGTTGGAGGTGGTGACGACGGTCACGCCGCGCGAAAAAAGCTGATCGAGCAGGCGCGCCAGCAGCATCGCATCGCCGATGTCGAGCACGAAAAATTCGTCAAGGCACAGCACGCGGAACTCGCGCGCACAGTCAGCCGCCACCTGCACCAGCGGGTCGGCGTGTTCGCCCAGGGCGCGGATGCGCGCGTGGATTTCGCCCATGAAGCGGTGGTAGTGGACGCGCCGCTTGGGCACGCCGCCCAGGTGCGAGTAGAACAGGTCCATCAGGAAGGTCTTGCCGCGCCCGACGCCGCCCCACAGGTACAGGCCGCGCACCGGCGTCTCGCGGCGCAGGCGGCGCGCCAGTTTTGCCAGGGTGCCGGCCTCCTCGCGCGCGCGAAGCTCGTCGTGGATGCGATCCAGTTCGCCCAGAACCTCGCGCTGCACCGGATCGGCCTGCCACAGCCCCGCCGCCACGCCGGCCTCGTAGGCGGCGCTGGGCCGCATCGGGGTCTGGTCGAGCGGCGGGCTCACGCGACCGCGGGCGGCAGGTTGGCGCGCACGCCGTTCTTCACCACGCCGCGCAGATCCATCATGCGGCGGTGGAAGAAATGGCTGGCCTCGGGCATCCGCACCAGCGCGGGCGGGTCTTCCATCGCCTCGATCCAGTCGTAGACCGCCTTCGGCTCGACCACTTCGTCATCCTCGCCCTGGATCACCAGCCACGGGCAGGGCGGCGCGATGGCGGCGGAGAAATCCCAGCGGCCCACGGGCGGCGCGACCGAGATCATCTGCTTCACCGGCAGATGGCGCGCGCCCAGCAGCGCGACATAGCTGCCGAAGGAGAAGCCGGCCAGCCAGAGCGCGTCGCCCGGACGGGTGCGGCCCACCCATTCGGCCACCGCCAGGAGATCCAGGGTTTCTCCGCGCCCTTCGTCGTACTCGCCCGCCGACTCGCCAACACCGCGAAAGTTGAAGCGCACCGTGGACAGGCCCAGCTCGCGCAGGCTGCGCGCAACCATGGTCACCACCTTGTTGTGCATGGTGCCGCCGTGCAGCGGATGCGGGTGGCAGACGACGGCAACGCCGCGCCGCGCGCACTCCGGCTCGGGATGTTCGACGATCACCTCCAGCGCGCCGGCCGGACCGGGCAGGTGCAGCGAAGCGTCGGCGTCGGGGAAGGCTTCGAGGGGCGTGTTCACGACACCCATCCGGGAAAGGGAAAGGCTTGCATGATACCGGGGTCGCCGGGGCGATCACACGGCGCGCGGGCTACCGCCCCATGTCCAGCACCAGCACCAGCGGATCGTGGTCGGAAGAGCGGTAAGGATCGGGTGCGTACCAGGCCTTGTCGCGATTGCGGGTCTGGAAATCGAAGGCTTCCGATTCGTCGGCATTGATGTGCCACTCCACCGCCGCGCGCAGGCGCTCGTGCAGGCCGGCGGACAGCAGGGCGTGGTCGAGCCGGCCGCTGAATCCGCGATAGTTGAAGCTGTAGGGGCGCGTCTCGTCCGCCCGATCGAAGGCATCGCGCCAGCCGGCCTCGATCAGCGCGCGAACCGGATCCTCGCGCCCATAGCTGTTGAGATCGCCCAGGATCACGGTGCCGTGCGACGCCTGGCCGGTGGGATCGGCCTTGAGCCAGGCATCGAGCGAGCGAGCGGCGGCCACGCGCGAGGCGTTCCAGCAGGACTGGCCGTCGCGCTGGTCAGCATCGGCCGCCTCGGCCTCGGTGCAACCTTTTGATTTGAAGTGGTTGGCCACCACCACCAGGCGCGCACCGCCCTGGCGCAGCTCGAAGGCCTGCGCCAGCGGTGCCCGATGGCGCTCGGAAAATGCACCTTCGACGGTTGCTGCGGCCGCGCCCAGCGGCGCGACACGGCCCTCGCGGTAGATCATCGCCACGCGTATCACGTCCATGCCCGGCCCCTGGCCGGCATCGACCAGGCGATAGCCGCCCTCGGGCCACTGCGCGTTCAGCGCCGCCACCAGCTGGGCCAGGCTGCTGCTGCGGCCGAAACCGTCGTTTTCCACCTCCATCAGCGCCGCGATGTCCGGCCGGATGCCGAGGATCGCCGCGACCAGCTTGTCGCGCTGGCGGTTCATCTCGCCGATGCCGGCGGCACCGCGCGGGGTGGGAAATCCGTGCCCCTTCCCATCACCGTTGAACCAGTTGAACAGGTTGAAGCTCGCCACGCGCAGGCCGTCGGGCAGCTCCGGCGCGGGCGGGCGCGGTGCCTGCTCGATGCGCTCGAGCGCTTCGGTGAGCTGGAGACGCCAGCCCCAGGCGTGCTGCAGGATGCCCTCGGCACCGTGCACGATGCTGCCGCTGCGCAGCGGTGCCTGCGCCGAAAGCGGCTCGGGCAGGTACCACAGGCTCCTGGGATATTCGACGCTGCGATTGTCGTCGAGCACCAGCCGACGGCGCGCGTTGTCCGCGTCCACCGTCTGGGTACCGCTGCCGGGCGCATGGCGCTCGGTGGGGGTGAACAGGCGCGGGCCGAAGCTTGTGACCAGTTCGCCGTAGCGCAGCAAGCCGTCGTTGCCGCTCACCGTCAGCGGCACGTCGATGCGCAGCCACATGCCTTCCAGCCGTTCCCAGTCTTCGGTGCGCGCCGGGGCCTGGGTGATCGTGGTGACGGGTGCCGCACCGCGCCCGAGCACTTCCACCGCGCTGGCCTGGATCGTGGTCTGCGATCCACCGCCGGCGGCGACTTCCGCCACCGTGCCCGAGACCCTGACGCGCTCGCCGCGGCGCACCTTGGGCGTGCTGCCGCGCGGCCAGGCCACGAAAATGCCGTCCGAAGTCGCCGGATCGCCGTCGTCCTCGCCGACGGCATCCTGCATGAAGAAGCCGTCCATGCCCGACACGAAGTTGCCGGTGACCACACCCTGCACCTCGACCCGCTGGTCGAGGTACGGGCTGATCGCTTCCGCACCCTGAATCCGCCCGATGGGCAGGGATTCGGTTGCCGTCCCGGTCTCGGAGCCGTCCGACACCGCCGCACCACATCCCGCCAGCGCAACGGCCACCAAGACCCCGCAGATCATCCGGCCCGTCATGACGACTCCTCTACAGACGACAACGCCGCCCGAAGGCGGCGCTGCCGGGCGAATGCGCCAAGCTTACTTCAGGTTGTCGATCATCCAGCGCACCGCGGCCTCGGCCTGCGCATCCGACAGGGCCGGATTGCCGCCGCGCGCGGGCATCAGGCCGGCGCTGCCGGTAAAGCCGTCGATCGAGTGCCGGATCAGCGTGTCGATCCCCTGCGCGATGCGTGCATCCCAGTGGCCGTGGTCGAGCGTGGGCGCGCCGCCCGCACCGGTGCCGTGGCAGGCACTGCAGAGCTTGTCGTAGATCACCGCGCCATCGAGCGTGCCGTCGTAGGCGGCCGTGGCGCTCGCTGCCGCCTTGGCCTGCTCGGCCGCCGCCGCGGCTGCCGCCGCGCCCGAGGCACCCGCGTACACCGCACCCACCGGCTTGATGCGCTGAAGGGTTCGCGCCTGCGCGGTCGGATCGGCATCGCGCGGCTGGGTCTTTCCGATGAAGTAGCCCAGGGTCATGAGGCACAGCCCCAGACCGATGAGGAACAGGATCACCATCGAAAACCGCTTCAGGAACTCGGAATCGTTGTTCACGCGACACCCTCTGGCTTGTGGCAGGCGGCAAAAGACCGGACTTTTGGATTATAGACACGGCCGCAGCCATGAGAAAGCGCCGGGCCCCGCGCGCGGGCGCGAAGTGCGCCCCGGCACCGGCTGGGCTAGGCTGTCCGGCGTGCCGGTCGCAGGATCGTGACGGGAGATTGGACCATGGCGACACGCCGTACCTTCCTCGCAGACACCGCCGTCGCGCTGGGCGCGCTGGCGATGGTGCCGGGCGGACTGCTGGCGGCAGGGCGGGCCGATCCCCTGACCCGCGCCATTCCCGCCACCGGCGAGCGCCTGCCGCTCATTGGTCTGGGCAGTTCGGCCACCTTTGCGCAGGCCGCTGCCGGCGGGGACTTCGACGCGCTGCGCACGGTGCTGCAGCGCCTGGCCGAATCGGGCGGGCGCGTTTTCGACACCGCGTCCGGGTACGGTGCCGCCGAAGCGGTGGCCGGCGGCCTGGTGCGCGAGCTCGGCATCGCGAACCGGCTCTTCTGGGCGACCAAGCTCAACGTCGCCCCGCGCGGCGGCAGGGCCGATCCCGAAGCGGCACGACGCCAGCTCGACGCCTCCTTCGAGCGCGTCGGCAAATCACCCATCGATCTGGTGCAGGTCCACAACATGGGCGACCTGGACACGCAACTGCCGATCCTGCGCGAGGCCAGGCAGGACGGCCGGATTCGCCACATCGGCGCAACGACCACCTTCGCCGCCCAGTACGAATCGCTCGAACAGGCCATGCGCGAGCGCTCGCTGGACTTCATCGGCACCAACTATGCGATCGATGACCGTGAGGCGGAAAAAACCTTTCTTCCGCTGGCGGCGGAACGCGGCATTGCGGTGCTGGTATACGCGCCGTTCGGCCGCACCCGGCTGTGGTCGCGCGTGGCCGGCCATGCGCTGCCGGACTGGGCCGCCGAATTCGGCGCGCGGACCTGGGGGCAATTTTTCCTCAAGTTCGTCGCGAGCCATCCCGCGGTCACGGCCATCACCCCGGCCACCCGCCGGCTGGCCAACCTCGAAGACAACCTCGCGGCGGGATTCGGACCGCTGCCGGATGCCGACCTGCGCCGACGCATGATCGCGCTGATCGACGCCCTGCCGCAGTAGCGCGCCGCCGGAACCAGGCCGCGGGCACTCCAGCCTCCACGCAGTCGAATGGCGCAGCGGTGCATAAAAAAACCCCCGCATCGCTGCGGGGGTTTTTTCGTGTTGCTTCGGGAAGTGCGGGAAGCCGGATCAGAAATCCATGCCGCCCATGCCACCCATGCCGCCGCCGGCGGGCATGGCGGGCTCGTCCTTCTTCGGAGCCTCGGCCACCATCGCTTCGGTGGTGATCATGAGGCCCGCGATCGACGCGGCGTTCTGCAGCGCGGTGCGGGTGACCTTGGTCGGGTCCAGGATGCCGAACTCGACCATGTCGCCGAACTGGCCGTTGGCGGCGTTGTAGCCGAAGTTGCCCTTGCCGTCGGCGACCTTGTTGAGGATGACGCTGGGCTCTTCGCCGGCGTTGGCGACGATCTCGCGCAGCGGCGCTTCCATCGCGCGCAGGGCGATGACGATGCCGTGATCCTGATCTTCGTTGGCACCCTTGAGGCCTTCCACTGCCGACTTGGCGCGGATCAGGGCCACGCCGCCGCCCGGTACCACGCCCTCTTCCACCGCCGCACGCGTCGCGTGCAGGGCGTCTTCGACGCGCGCTTTCTTTTCCTTCATCTCCACTTCGGTCGCCGCGCCAACCTTGATGACGGCCACGCCACCGGCCAGCTTGGCCACGCGCTCCTGCAGCTTCTCGCGGTCGTAGTCGGAGGAGGTTTCCTCGATCTGCGCCTTGATCTGCTTGATGCGCGACTGGATGCGCTCGGCATCGCCGGCACCGTCGATGATGGTGCTGTTTTCCTTGGTGACCACGATGCGCTTGGCGCGGCCGAGGTCATTGATGGTGGCCTTTTCCAGCGACAGGCCCACTTCCTCGGAAATCACCGTGCCGTTGGTGAGGACGGCGATGTCTTCCAGAATGGCCTTGCGGCGGTCACCGAAGCCCGGTGCCTTGACGGCGCAAACCTTGACGATGCCGCGAATGGTGTTGACCACGAGCGTCGCCAGGGCCTCGCCTTCCACTTCCTCGGCCACGATCAGGAGCGGCTTGCCGGCCTTGGCGACGCCTTCCAGCACCGGCAGGAGATCGCGCACGTTGGAGATCTTCTTGTCGTGGATCAGGATGAACGGGTCATCCAGCTCCACCTGCTGGCTCTGCTGGTTGTTGATGAAGTACGGGGACAGATACCCGCGGTCGAACTGCATGCCTTCGACCACGTCCAGTTCGTTGTCCAGGCCCGAGCCTTCCTCGACCGTGATCACGCCTTCCTTGCCGACCTTCTTCATCGCTTCGGCGATGATGTTGCCGATCGATTCATCGGAGTTGGCCGAGATGGTGCCGACCTGGGCGATGGCCTTGTCGTCGGCGGTGGGCTTGGAGAGGTTCTTGAGCTCGGCGACGGCGGCCTTCACGGCCTGGTCGATGCCGCGCTTGAGGTCCATCGGGTTCATGCCGGCGGCAACCGCCTTGGCACCCTCGCGGATGAAAGCCTGGGCCAGCACGGTGGCGGTGGTGGTGCCGTCACCGGCAGTGTCGGAGGTCTTGGAGGCGACTTCCTTCACCATCTGCGCGCCCATGTTCTCGAACTTGTCGGCCAGCTCGATCTCCTTGGCGACGGACACGCCGTCCTTGGTGATCGTGGGGGCACCGAAGCTCTTGTCGAGCACGACGTTGCGGCCCTTCGGACCGAGGGTTGCCTTGACGGCATTGGCGAGCACGTTGACGCCGCGCACCATGCGCGAGCGTGCGTCTTCACCGAAACGGATGTCTTTTGCGGCCATGGGTTTCTCCGGGAATGGGGAATAGAGAATGGGGAATGGTTGAAGCGGAGGCGTTGCGGCGGAATGGAGTTGCGGGCGGGATCGAAGCGCGACGCGCCGTTGCGATTCCCGGTTCCCGACTCCCCATTCCCCCGATCATCAGCCGATGATCGCGAACAGGTCGTCCTCGCGCACCACGAGGTATTCGGTGCCGTCGACCTTGACCTCGGTGCCCGAGTACTTGCCGAACAGGACGGTGTCGCCGACCTTGACCTGGAGCTTGCGCACCTGGCCGTTGTCGAGCAGCTTGCCTTCGCCCACGGCGATGACTTCGCCGCGGATCGGCTTCTCGGTGGCGCTGTCCGGGATCACGATGCCGCCGGCGGAGACCTTCTCTTCTTCCAGGCGCTTGATGATCACGCGGTCGTGGAGCGGGGTGAGTTTCATGACAACCTCTCGTAAGTTCTTGATTGATGGATGACACCGGCGGTCTGTCAGCACTCGCAAGTGTTGAGTGCCAATTCTAGCCGAAACGAAAACCGCTCAGGAAGCGGATGCTTGCCAAATGGGGGCGCGCGCCGCCGGTTCAAGGGCCGGGTGGCGATACCTCAGCGATGGATCAGCGCCGCGCCAGGCAGGCCGTCAGGCGCGACTCCAGCCGCAGCAGCCACAGCGCCGCACCCGTAGCGCCGAGCGACAGGCCCGCCAGCACACCCAGCGCGTTGGCCAGCCCATCCAGCGCATCGGCGCTGCGCGCCTCGGGGACCAGCACGCCCTGCGCCCACTCCAGCGCAAGGCCAAGCGCCACCAGGCCGATCGCGACGATCCAGCGCGTCCGCAGCGAGGCGAACAGCTGCATCGCGGAAAACGCCAGCGCGAAGTAGGCGGAAAAGTGCAGCAGCTTGTCCGAATCGCGCGGCATCTGCGTCGCCATCGGCGGCGGCGGAACCAGTGACAGCACGATCACCGCCAGCACCGCCGCGCACCACAGCCCGAGCCACAGCCGCGGCCAGCGGAGGGGGCGCATCACAGCCGCCAGCGCTGGTCGCCCTGAAGAAAGGCGTGGGTCAATTCCACCCCGCGCGTGAAGCCCATCACCTGGAACGCCTCGCCCATCGCGCCGGGCAGGGTAAGCTGCTTGACCTGCTGCGCGAGGGCGTAGCGGGTGGCTTCGTCGGGGGCAATGCCGTGCAGGGTCTGGAAGCAGTCGACCAGCCGGTTCCCGAGCAGGAACGCGGACTGCGAGCAGTAGCCGGCCAGCTCGAAACCTGCACCGACGCCGGCCTCGGCCAGCGCGGTGAAGTCCACCGAGGCGGTCAGATCGGTCAGGCCCGGCCACAGGAAGGGCTCATCCACCAGGCGGTGCCGGTGAAAGCCGCGCAGCGTGCCCTGCGAACGCTCGGGCGCGTAATAGTCGCGCCGGGAATGGCCGTAATCGACGAACAGCATCGCGCCCTCGCGCAGCAGCCCGCCGACCGCCTGGATCCAGTAGGGCAGCTGCGGCAGCACTTCCGACCGCATCCCTTCGGGCAAGGGCTCGCCCAGATCGCGCTCGATGTGGCGCACCGCCGCGCGCAGGAAGGCATCGGCCGGCTGGTCGACGCGCAGCAGCTGCCCCTCCGGATCCAGCGCGACGTGTTCCTCGAAAACCTCGCCCCCGCGCAGCGTGAAGCGCGGCGTCGGCAGCGCATCGAGTACCTCGTTGGCGAACAGCACCCCGCGCCAGTCCGCCTCGGGCGGGCCGTCCAGCCAGGTCACGCGCTCCATCAGCGCCGGCGGCAGGGCGTCGGTCAGGCGTTCGCGCTGGCGCTCGCGCAGGTCCGCCGAAGGTTCGAGGATGGCGTAGCGCGCCGGCACCGCGTCCAGCAGGGCGAGGTGGACCAGCACATCCTGCGCGAAGGCACCGCTGCCGCCGCCCAGCTCAAGGAACTGCGCGTCGGGAAAGCGCGACAGCACCGGCGCCACCGCTTCGGCCACGCACTGGGCGAACAGCGGCCCCAGCTCGGGCGCGGTGACGAAATCGCCGGCGCGCCCGAACTTGCGCGCGCCGGCGCTGTAGTAACCCAGGCCCGGTGCATACAGCGCCAGCTCCATGTAGCGCGAAAACGGGATCGCGCCGCCCTCGGCGCGGACCGCGTCGCGGATCACGGCGGTCAGGACGGCGCTGTGGGCGCACGCGGCTTCGTCGGGTTCGGGCAGGTCAGCTTGCACGCCTCGCCTCCGGGCGGAAAGGGCCGCCATGGTACGCCGGCGGGCGCTGGAACGCGCCTGGTGACGGGCAGCATGGATTCGGCGGTCGGGAAAAGGATAAGGTGACGGCATGACCACGCCACGCCCCGTCGCCCTCGTCACCGGTGCCGCGCGCCGCATCGGTGCCGCCATTGCCACCGCCCTGCACGCGGCCGGCTACGACCTCGCGCTGCACTTCCACCGCAGCGCTTCGGAAGCCTCGGCGCTGCAGGATGCGCTGGAGGCACGACGCCGCCACAGCACCGCGCTGCTGCAGGCCGATCTCTCCGATACCGCGCGCCTGCCTTCGCTGGTGGAGCGCACCGTGGTGCGGTTCGGCCGCCTCGATGCGCTGGTCAACAACGCCTCGGCTTTCTTCCCCACGCCGATCGGCGAATCCACCGAGGCGATGTGGGATGCGCTGATAGGTGCCAACGCCAAGGCGCCGTTCTTCCTCTCGCAGGCCGCGGCGTTCCACCTGCGCGAGTCCCGCGGCGCGATCCTGAACCTTTCCGACGTTTACGCCGAGCGTCCGCGCGAACGCCACGCGGTCTACTGCATGAGCAAGGCGGCGCTGTCGATGATGACCCTGGCGCTGGCGCGCGAGCTGGCCCCCGAGGTTCGCGTCAACGCGATCGCGCCAGGGGCGATCCTGTGGCCCGAAGCGGGTGATGATCCCGAACTGCGCGCATCGGTCATCGCCCGCACCGCGCTCGGACGCACCGGCACTGCGGCGGAAATCGCCGAAGCGGCGGTGTTCCTCGTCGACGCCGCCAGCTACACCACCGGTCAGGTGCTGCGCGTGGACGGCGGGCGCTGGCTGGAGATCTGAGTCGGCCGCCCCACCCCGCGCTGCCCGCCCGCTCCGCGCCTAGAGCGCCCACGGCTCGACCGGCGCGGGCCGCGCATGGTCGGCGTGTTCGGCCCAGAGCGCGGCCAGCGTCCTGCCCGACAGGGGATCGACGAACTGCGGGGCCAGCATCGCCAGCGGTTCGAGCACGAAGGCGTGCCGCACGTCCGGGCGCGGCAAGCGCGGCGTATCGCACACCCGCGCCCCGAGAAACACCAGATCCACATCGAGCGTGCGCGAGGAGTAGCGCGGCACGTCGCGGCGGCGGCCGTGGGCATCCTCCAGCGCGTGCAGGAAGCCGTGCATCGGCCCCGGCTCCAGCGCGGTCTCCACCGCCGCCGCGGCGTTGAGAAAATCCGGGCCATCGAAACCGACCGCGCGATAGCGCAGCACCGGCGAAAAGCGCGCGCCGGGAAACGCGGCGCGCAGGTCGGCCGCGGCGGCGCGCAGGTTCGCCTCGGGATCGATGTTGCTGCCAAGGCTCAAGAGGGCCAGGGCCATGGGGTGCTCCGTGCCGGGGCCACGCCGGGCGACGGGGCGGATTCTATCGCCCGCGCCGGGCCTTCAGGAGGCGTCGGGAGACGACGCCCCCACCATCGCGCCGCGCAGGTCGTGCCCGCTCGGGGTCTGGAATACCCTCAGGCCGAACTCGGGCAAGACCGCCAGCAGGTGATCGAAGATGTCCGACTGCACGCCCTCGTACACCACCCAGCGGGTGTCGACGCTGAAGCAGTAGACCTCCAGCGGCAGCCCGGTGCTGACGGGCTGGAGCTGACGCACCATGATCGTCATTTCCTGGTTCACGCCCGGATGCGCGCGCAGGTAGCGGTCGACGTAGGCGCGGAAGGTGCCGAGGTTGGTGAGGCGGCGGCGGTTGATGGCGTCACGCTCGGCCCATTCGCCCAGCGTGCGGTTCCAGTCGGCCAGCTCGTGGGCCTTGTTCTCCAGATAATCGTCGAGCAGCTGCAGGCGGCGCAGGCGCGCGTTCTGTTCGCTTTCCAGGAACGCCACCGAGGTCTGGTCCAGGTACAGGGCTCGCTTGATGCGCCGCCCGCCGGATTCCTGCATCCCGCGCCAGTTCTTGAACGATTCCGACAGGAATCGCTTCATCGGGATGGCGGTGATGGTCTTGTCCCAGTTCTGCACCTTCACCGTGTGCAGGTTGATGTCGATCACGTCCCCGTCGGCATGCGCCGAGGGCATCTCGATCCAGTCGCCCAGGCGGATCATGTCGTTGGAACTGACCGTGGCCCCGGCCACCATCGACAGCAGGGTGTCCTGGAAGACCAGGATCAGCACCGCCATCATCGCGCCCATGCCCGAAAGCAGGACCAGCGGCGAGCGGTCGATCAGCACCGCGACGATCAGCACCGCGGCAATGGCAAAAATGATGATCTTGACCAGCTGCAGGAAACCCTTGATCGGCCGGTCGCGCGCGCCGGGCTGGCGCTCGTACAGGACCAGGGCCAGGTCCAGCGCCTTGCCGATCGCCAGTGCCACGGTCAGCACGATGAAGGCCGAGCCCAGGTTGCGCACCAGGGTGACGACGGTCTCCGGCAGGCCCGGCACGACCGCCACGCCGGCCATCAGCACCAGCGCCGGCACCACGTTGGCCAGGCGCGAAACGACGCTGAGCTGGTAGCGCGGATCTTGCGTCGAATCGACACGGCGCAAGAGGCCCGGCAGCGCCTTGCGCAGGGCCCGCAGCAGAATCTGCTTGGTAATGAAGTTGGCCAGCCATGCGCCTGCGCACAGCAGCGCGATGATGATCGCCACGTAGAGCTTCGGGTACGGCGCGAGCGCGTCCTGCAGCGGCTGGATCCACTCCATCACGCCGCACCTTCCCTGCGACGGGTGATTTTCACGCCGACCGCGCGCGCGCCGCGCACTGCGCCGGGTTTGCTGAGCTTGAGCTGCACCCGGCTGACCGGAAACTCCGCCAGCACCAGCTCGGCGACGCGCTCGGCCAGGGTTTCCACCAGACCGAATCCGGTGGACTGGACGAAGGCCGCCACGCGCTTGCTTACCGCCTTGTAGTCGAGGGTGTGGGCAATATCGTCGCTGGCGGCCGGTACGCGGTTGTCGAAGTCCATCTCGATGTCGAACCACAGCGGCTGGCGGATGCGCCGCTCCCAGTCGTAGATGCCGATCAGGGCCTCGACCTCCAGCTGTTCGATGAATACGGTATCCACGGATCGCTTCCTGCGGCCTCAGGTGCCGGCCGCGAATGCAGCGCAGCCTATCGGGAGCGCCGCGCGAATGCCACGCCGGAGCGCAGTTGCACGATCAGGCATCGGGCGGCAGCACGCGGCGCAGCCAGTCGCGCAGCATGCGCTTTTCGTAGCGCAGCGGGTCGCTGTCGATCGGCCCCGATCCGGTCATGAAACCCACGTCGCGCAGCGTGCCCTCGCCCTCGCGCAGCGGCTTTCCGTCCGCATCGGCAAAGACCCAGCGGATCTCGATGCGAGGCGGATACAGATCCTTCACCACGCGCACGTCCTGCAGGCTGATCGCGCGGCCCGGTTCGTAGTCGCCGGCCAGGTCGACATCGACCAGGGTGATGCGCAGGGTCTGGTCGTCCGGCACGCGCGACTCGGCCTGCCGGGCCAGCCAGGCGGCGAGCGCGTGGATCTGCTGTTCGGTGGTGCGGCGGGCCGAACCGCGCAGCCGCTTCACCTCGGTCATCTGGTCATACGCGCCCAGCTCGACGCTGACGCGCGAAACCGCGCCGCCGGGCGCGGGTGCGGCCTCCTGCGCGCGCAGCGCCGGCGCGGCACCCAGCGCCAGCAGCGCGATGGCGGCGGCGATCCACGGCATTCCGATGGTCTTCATGCGGTTTCTCCTCGATGGGCAGGCGGAAGGCATGTTGGAAAGGCAGGCGTCAAGGCTACACCGCGCGATCCAATGCCGTGCAACGCGGAGCGGCGCGAGGCAGCCGCCGGTTCAGTGCTCCAGCATCGGTGGCAACGGGCAGTGCAGCACGGCGCAGATGGTGCGCAGGAGTTCGGCTTCGACCACGCTGACTTCGCCGTCGTGGCCGATGGTGGCCACCAGCCCTTCCACCAGCAGCGCCTTGCCGCGCGGCTCGACCTGGTCCAGCAAGGCCAGGGCGCCTTCCAGCGCCGCAACGAAGTCCGGCGGCGGCGCGTAGCGCGTGGCCGCGCCGGGCAGCGCGCGCTCCATGCCGGTGAGGTAGGCGCGCCGCGCCTCCAGCGCGCTGTCGTGGCCCTGCTGCGCGACCACCGCCAGCAGGGTTTCGACCTCCGCCTGCAGCGTCACCAGCTTGCGTCGCCCAATGGGCGCATGGCGCGAGGGGTCGAGTGATTCGACCACCTGCCGGCGCAACAGGCGTCCGAGGCAGTACTCGGACAGCGACACGCGGCCGTCCAGTCCGATCAGGCGCTCGCAGCAGGAGAGAAAGCGCGCCAGGTCCGGACGCGGCCGGCGGCGCAGCACCGGGAAGGCGAGCGCGGCCAGCGGCAGGCGCAGCATCGGATGCAGCCGCGATACGGTGTCGTGGAGTTCGAGCGTGGCAGCCGCCGTGGCCGGGTCGATGATCTGCGCCACTTCAGCGAGCTGGCGCTGGCGCAGGCCGGCGTCGGCATCCAGCAGCAGGGCCAGCACCAGCGGCACGGCGCGGTCCTGGCGGCGCGCCAGATCGCGCAGTTCGTCGGTCAGCGCTCCGGAAATCGCCTCGGCGCGCTGCACGTCGTCGAGCGCGGGCGCTCCGACCTGTGCGGCGACGGCCAGGGGTTCGATGTTCACCGGGGCGCGCGCGTCGGGCAGGTTTGCGGCAGCCGCCAGCCGCGTGCCGTCGGGCGCGAATCCCAGTGCCCGGTCTTCCTCCGCGCCGTTCGGGGGCGTGCGCATCCAGCGCGCGCGCACCGTTTCGAAGGCCTTGGCGTCGAACGAGGGATCGATGGCCTTGATGCGTTCGAGGATCGGCGGATGGGTGGCGAACCAGGAGGAAAACCCGAGGCCTTCGCCGAACAGCATGTGGCTGACCTCCTCGGTGCCGGCCCCGCCCAGGCGCGAACCGTCGGGCAGGCCGGCGATCTTCTTGAGCGCACCGGCCAGGCCGTCGGTCTGCCGAGTGAACTGCACCGCCGAGGCGTCGGCAAGGTTCTCGCGCGAGCGTGAGACGCCGGCCTTGATCAGGCGCCCGAAGAACAAACCGACGTAGCCGGCCAGCGCCAGCGCCGCGCCGATCATCAGCACCGCCGCCACCCCGCGCGAATCGCGCCCGCCGCGAACGTGCATCAGGATGCGCCGGCCGATGATGCTCACCACCATGATCCCGAACAGCACCCCCATCAGGCGGATGTTGAGGCGCATGTCGCCGTTGAGGATGTGGCTGAACTCGTGCGCGATGACGCCCTGCAGCTCGGCGCGATTGAGCCGCTGCAGCGCGCCGCGCGTGACCGCGATCACCGCGTCGTTGGGCGAGTAGCCGGCGGCGAAGGCGTTGATGCCCGCCTCTTCCTCCATGACGTACACCTGCGGCATCGGCACGCTGGAGGCGATGGCGATTTCCTCGACCACGTTGCGCAGCCGGCGCAGCGAAGGCTCGCGGGTGTCCTCGGCCACCGGCGTTGCGCCCATCGAGCGCGCCACCTCGGCACCGCCGCCGCGCAGCATCGCCACCCGCACCAGGCTGGATACGATGATCACGGTCGGCACCAGCACCGTCATCAGAACCACGGCCTCGGGGCTGCGCGTCACCAGCCAGACCATCAGGTCGAGCACGACGACGATGCCGACCGTGGCCAGCGCGAACAGCGCCACCAGGCGTCGCGAGGAGGTTCGCGCCCGCTGCTGATGCTCGAAGAAATTCATCACCGGCCCCGCCTGTGGATGGGCTGCCGGCGCAGCGCGCCGGCAGCCGTTGGATCAGTTGAACGACACCTTGGGAGCCTCGCGCTTGTGCGCATCGTCCGCGGTGATTTCCAGCAGCGCGGCCGGCTGGAAGTTGAACATCCCGGCGACGATGCTGCTGGGGAACATCTCGCGCTTGTTGTTGTAGCTCATCACCTGATCGTTGTAGGCCTGCCGCGCGAAGGCGACCTTGTTTTCGGTGCTGGTCAGCTCCTCGGAGAGCTGGGCCATGTTCTGGTTGGCCTTGAGGTCGGGATAGGACTCGCTGACCATCATCAGGCGACCCAGCGCCGCGCCCAGGCCGTTCTCGGCACCGGCCAGCTGCGCCATTGCGGCGGCATCGCCCGGATTGGCCTTGGCCGCGCCCAGCCCCGCGATCGCGGTCGAGCGCGCCCGGATCACCGCCTCCAGCGTCTCGCGCTCGTGCGCCATGTAGGTCTTGGCCACTTCGACCAGGTTGGGGATCAGGTCGTAGCGCCGGTTGAGCTGCACATCGATCTGGGCAAAGGCGTTCTTGTAGGCGTTGCGGCCCTGTATCAGGCCGTTGTAGAGGGCGACGACGAACAGCACCAGCGCGAAACCGGCACCGAAGATGACCAGCAGGAACAGCAAAATGGCGGACATGGGACTTCTCCTGGGTGACGGCACATGATGCACCGGGTCCGGGGCTGCCGGACGATCTGCGCTAAACTGCCACGGTTTCGGCCTTCTGCAAAACCCTGCAGTGAAACGCTATTGCGCAAGACGCCTCGGCGTCGCCCTTGTGACAACCCTGCTTGTCGGCCTGCCGGCAGCGCTGCCGCATGCCGAACCGCTCGCCACCGCCGCCGCGCCTGCGGTGGCGGCACCGCCGTCTCCCCCACGCCTGGCCCGGCGCGAGCAGAAAGCGCTCGCCGACCGCATCGAGCGCCTGGCCGAACGCATCCTGCGCGAAGCGGGCGGCAGCGGCATGGCCATCGCCATCGTGCAGGACGATGCCGTGCTGCTGGAGCGCGGCTTCGGCGTAACCGATGTCGGCAGCGGCGAGAAGGTGGACACCGACACGGTCTTCCGCCTGGCCTCGCTCTCCAAGGCCTTCGCCGGCACCGTCGCGGCGATGCTGGCGCAGGAAGGCGCGCTGCAGTGGGACGCACGCATCGTCGACCACCTGCCCGCGTTCAAGCTGCGCAACATCCACTCGGCGCAGACGCTCAGCGTCGAGGACATCCTCAGCCATCGCGTCGGCCTGCCCTACAACACCTTCGACCGCCTGCTGGAGCAGGACGAACCCTATCCGCTGCTGGTCGCCAAGCTGGGCGAGATCGATCCGGTGTGCGAGGCGGGCGAGTGCTACGGCTACCAGAACATCGCCTTCAGCCTGATCGGCGACATGGTGTTCGCCACCACCGGCGATTTCTATACCCATCAGGTGGAGAAGCGCATTTTCCATCCCTTGGGCATGTACACCGCGACCTACGGCCGCGACGGGCTGGAAGCCAGCGCGCGCTGGGCACGCCCGCACATCCGCCGGAACGGGCGCTGGACGCCGGTACGGCCCAAGGAAACCTATTACCGCATCCCGCCCGCGGCCGGCGTCAATGCCAGCGTGCACGACCTCTCGCTGTGGATGCGCGCCCACCTGGGGCAGGCACCGGAGGTCATGGACCGCGCGCTGCTGGACACCGTCCACGCCCCGCTCGTGGCCACGCCCGGCGAACTGGGCGGCTCGGCCTGGCGGCGCGAGCGGCTGCGCGACGCGCACTATGCGCTGGGCTGGCGCATCTACGACTACGCCGGCCACACGCTCGTCTACCACGGCGGCGCGGTGCAGGGCTATCGCGCGGTGATGGGCCTCTTGCCCGAGCGCGGCTTCGGCATGGTGGTGCTGTGGAACTCGGAAAGCGGGGTTCCCGGCGGCCTGCTCGCCACCGCGCTGGACCAGGTGCTCAAGCTGCCGCAGCGCGACTGGGTGCAGCTCGACCACCAGACCCCGCGCGGAAGGCTGCGCTGAGGCGGGCCGTCGCCGCGGCTATCCGCAAAGAGCAGGTCGCGGAGGCCGCGCGGTGCCCACCGCGTAGGTGATGCGGGGACCAACCCGCACCGTCGTCGAATTTACGCATGGGATCGACCGCCGCGGGCCGCAAGCGGCAGCACCATGACGAGATCGCGCTGCGGGTCGCCGCCCAGCGGAAAGACGTGCTCGCCCGCGACGGCGAACCCGACCTTGCGGTAGAACGCCAGCGCGCGCGGGTTGTGCTCCCACACGCCGAGCCAGACCACGTCGGACGCGCGCTGCCGCATCCGCTCGATGCTGGCCTGCATCAGCGCCTGCGCGATGCCCGCGCCGTGCCAGGCATCGGCGACGTAAAGGCGCTGGATCTCGCCCGGACGGGTGGCCACGACGCATTCCGGCGCCTCGCCCCAGCGCAGCTGGGCGTAGGCGATCAGCCCCCCGTCGTGCTCGCACAGCAGGGTTTCCCGGTCGGGATCGGCAATTTCGGCGGCCTGGATCGCTTCGCCGTAGAGGGCGCGGCAATGGGTTTGCATGTGCGCGGCGCTGTTCATCGCGCCGAACGTGGCCCGGAACGTCGATTCGGCCAGCTCGGCGAGCGCGCGGGCATCGCGCGCGCGGGCGCTGCGGATCACGGGCACGGCGGCCGTCTTCCGCACGCGCCGGTCCGGACCCCGGCAGGAGCCTCCTGCGCATCGCAGGCGCCGGCAGCGATCAGCCTTTCCACCGTCCCATGGCCGCCAGCCCGTTGTCGCGGGCGCGCTGGAACACGGTCTGCTGCGCCTTGGCGAAATTGCCGGTCATGTCGGCGGCCCACAGCCTGAGCGCGGCCTGCTGCATCGCGCGGCCGTAGGAGAAGGACAGCGGCCAGGGCTTGGAACCCATCCGGTTCATCGCATCCAGGTGCGCGGTCGCCTTCTCGTCGCTCTGCCCGCCGGAGAGGAACACGATGCCCGGCAGCGCGGCCGGCACCGTCGACTTGAGGCAGCGCAGCGTGGCCTCGGCCACGTCCTCCACGTCGGCCTGCTCGCGGCAGTCCTTGCCGGCGATGACCATGCTGGCCTTGAGGATGGTGCCCTCCAGCATCACGCCGTGCTCGTAGAGCGCGGAGAACAGCGAGCGCAGGGTGGCCTCGGTGACCTCGTAGCACACGTCGATGTCGTGGCTGCCGTCCATCAGCACCTCCGGCTCGACCATCGGCACCAGGCCGGCCTCCTGGCACAGCGCGGCGTAGCGCGCCAGCGCGTGACAGTTGGATTCGATGCAGGTGCCGCTGGGCGTATCCTCGGTGATCGCGATCACCGCGCGCCACTTGGCGAACTTCGCGCCCAGCGCGGCGTATTCCTTCAGGCGCGGGCGCAGGCCGTCGAGGCCCTCGGTCACCACGTCACCCGGGAAGCCGGCCAGCGGCACCGGCCCCCTGTCGACCTTGATGCCCGGCAGGATGCCGGCCTCGGTCATGATGCGGGTGAACGGGACGCCGGTCCTGGTGGCCTGGCGCAGGGTCTCGTCGTAGAGGATCGCGCCGGAAATATGCTCGCCCAGGCGCGGGGTGGTGAGCAGCATCTCGCGGTAGGCGCGGCGGTGCTCCTCGGTGTTCTCGACCCCCACTGCGGCAAAGCGCTTGCCGATGGTGGCGTTGGATTCGTCGACCGCGATGATGCCCTTGCCCGGGGCGACCATGGCCTGTGCGGTTTCTTCCAGCTGCTCGATGCTCATGGTGTGCTCCGTGGGTGTCCGGGTCGTTCGTGACGGCCTTCCAGTATAGCCGGCGCGCGGCCCACCACCGGCCCGTCCGGGCGCAACCGGTCAGCCCATGGGCACTATCGAGAAGTGCGGTGTCACATGCAGCGCCCGGACGCGAAACATCCGGGCCGCAGCGGCGCAGCCGCCGCGGTCAGGGCCCGCCGTATCCCGCCAGCATCATCGCGCCCCCGCCCGCCATGAGCAGCCCCATCACCAGGAAAAATACGAACGCGCCCGGCCGACCCGGGATTCCGTCTTTGGCGCGCGGCCTGAACTGCAGGGTCGGATCAAAAACGCACCAGAGCCCCATAACCACGAAGCCGAGCCCCGCCAGCGGGCTTTTCTGGAGCATCAGCCAGCCGGTAGCCAGGCCCAGCGCCACGGCGGCAAGGCGCAGCAGCAGGTTGAACTTCCCGGAACTTGTCGCATTCATCCATGCACCTCATCGGGGTGGGGCGATATCGACACGCGCCGGTTCACGGCGCGCTGTCTTGACGTTCTACCCAGCGATCGGGTGATGGTCAAGCCATCCGCCAGAACCAGCGTGGGCCATCCGGGAGGAATCGGGCCAATCCGCGCCCGCCTCAGGCGCAGCCGCCGCAGCAGGTGCTGCCGCCGCTGATGTGGACCAGGTTCTCCAGCGGCGTCACCTCGTAGCCGATCTGCTGCAGCGCAAACGCGACCTGGCTGGCGCTGGCGGTGGACATCACTTCGAGCACGCCGCGGCGCTCGTCGATGGCGATGCGCGCGCCCGGATCGAGCGGATGCACGGCGGCGGCGACCATGGCGGCGGTGGGGCGGTTGGCGGCAAGCTGAAACTGCATGGGAAACCCCTGCGGATGCCCGATCGGGCGGAACGGGCATCATCGTCGCTCCGCGCGCGCGGCTCACTGACCCAGGTCAGTGCGAAGCCGCGCTATCCGGCGCGGGTCAGCGCGATTCCTCGCTGCGGCGCAGTGTCCAGGTCGTCAGGAGCGCGGCCACCGCACTGGCGATGTTGAGGCTTTCCACCCGACCGCTGCCGGGAATGGTGAGGCGCAGGTCGCAGCGCTCGATCAGCTCCGAGCGCATGCCCTCGCGCTCGGCACCCAGCACGAACACGGTGCGCGCCGGCAGGGTGGCATCGAACAGCGACTGCGTCCGCTCCGGCTGCGGCAAGGTGGCCGCCAGGGAAAATCCGGCGGCCTGAAGCACGCCGACCGCCGCCGCACCTGCGCCCAGCCGCACCAGCGGCACCGCTTCCGCGCCGCCCTCGGCGACGCGGCAGGCGGCACCGGACAGGGCCAGCGGGGAATCGTGCGGCAGCAGCACGCCGGCCACGCCGAAATGCGCGGCCGAGCGCAGCAGCGCGCCGAAGTTGTGCGGATTGCCGACGCCGTCGAGCCACAGCAGGCAGGCCGGCGCCGCCGGCGCGAGGCGCGCCAGGAAGGGTTCGAGCGCAAGCTCGACCGGACGGCGCATGTCCAGCACCACGCCTTCGTGATGCTGGCTTCCGGCGAGCCGGGCGAGGTCGTCGTCCTCCACCACGCGGTAGCCCAGGCGCTGCGTGACGCAGAACGCCATCAGCTCGCGCAGCGCGCCCATGCGCGAGGCGGCAAGGTAGGCCTTGCGCAGATCCTGCGGGCGCGCCGCGAAGGCGGCAAGGCAGGCATTGAGCCCGAACACGCGCAGCTCGTCGCGCCGCGGGTCGCGCACGCGCGCGGCGTCCCCGTCGCCCGGCGCGGCGGAAGGCGGTGCGGGCGGACGCTCGCCACGCGCACGCGGCGGTTCCGCACCCGCACCCGCACCCGCACGCTCGCGATCACGCTCGCGGGTGCGCTTGTCGCGGCGCTCGCCCTGTCTCGGCAGCGTCGGCCACACCGGCCCATCCCGACTCATGCGCTTCCTCCGACGACCGGCGTGGTTTCTTCCAGTTTCTCGATCTTGCGCGCCAGCGCCTCGGGCGAGCCGGTGTGGCGCGCCAGCAGCCGATAGAAGGCCGGCACCACGTAGAGCGAGAGCAGGGTCGAGAAGGCCACGCCGAAGATCACCACCACGCCGATCGTGGCGCGGCTGGCCGAACCCGGGCCGCCGGCGGCCACCAGCGGCACCGCGCCCATGATCGTTGCGATAGAAGTCATCAGGATCGGGCGCAGGCGGATCGAGGCCGACTCGGCGATGGCCTCGTCGATGCTGCGGCCCTCGTCGCGCAGCTGGTTGGCGAACTCGACGATCAGGATGCCGTTCTTGGCCGCCAGCCCCACCAGCATCACGATGCCGATCTGGCTGAAGAGGTTGAGCGAGCCACCCGTGACCCACAGGCCGATCAGCGCGCCCAGTACCGCCAGGGGCACGGTCAGCATGATCACCACCGGGTGGATGAAGCTCTCGAACTGCGCGGCCAGTACCAGGTACACGATCAAGAGCGCCATGGCGAAGGTGAACAGCACCGCGCCGCCGGCCTTCATGTACTCGCGCGACTCGCCCTTGAAGTCGATCTGGGCGATGTCGGGCAGCTCTTCGGCGGCCACCTGCTTGACCCATTCGATGGCTTCGCCCAGGGTGTAATCGGGCGATACGGCGGCGGAAATGGTGATGGCGCGCAGGCGGTTGAAGCGGTTGAGCGCGCCCGGCTCGGCAATTTCGGAGAGCGTGACCACGCTCGACAGCGGCACCAGCGCGCCGCCGCGGGCGCGCACGTGGATGTTCTCCAGGTCGGCCGGCGCGCCGCGATCCTGCGGGCGTGCCTGCACGATCACGTCGTATTCCTCGCCCGCATCGACGTAGGTGGTGACGCGGCGCGAGCCCATCAGGCTCTCCAGGGTGCGGCCGATGTCCTGCACCGAAATGCCCAGATCGGCGGCGCGCGACCTATCCACCTGCACCCGCAGCTGCGGCCGGGTTTCCTTGTAGTCCGAGTCCACCGCGACCAGGCCCGGATTCTCCTCGGCGCGCGCCAGGATGCGGTCGCGCCACTGCGCCAGCTCCTCGTAATCCGGCCCGCCCAGCACCACGCTGAAGGGCTGGCCGCGGCTGCGCACCAGACCCGTCCGGACCGAGGGAAACGCGCGCACGCCGGGGATTTCGGCGAGCTTCGGGCGAATCTGTTCCACCACCTCGGTGGTGGTGACGCTGCGATCCTGCCAGTCCTTCAGGAACACGATCGCCATGCCGGTGTGCATTTCCTCGCTGCCGCCCCAGCCGGCCGGGGCGCGGGTGTTGACCCGCTCCAGCGGCTGGCCTTCGCCGAGAAAGGGAGCCAGCGCACGCTCGACCTTGCCGATCTGCTGCACGGTGTAGTCGTAGCCGGCCCCTTCCGGACCAGCGACGGAGATGAAGAAGGCACCGCGATCTTCCATCGGTGCCAGTTCGCTCGGCACGCGCTGGGCGATGAGGAAGCTGGCACCGAGTGCGCCGAGCATGAGCAGGGCGAACAGCAGCGGCTTGCGGCTGGTGCGCTCGATCTGGCCGCGATAGGCGCGCGCCACGCGCTCGAGCAGCCGGTTGATCACGCCGATGAGGCCGCGCGCCTGGCCGTGCGGACGCACCAGCTTGGAGGACATCATCGGGGTCAAGGTGAGCGCGACGAAGGCCGAGATCGCGATGGCGGCGGCCAGCGCCACCGACAGCTCGCGGAACAACCGCCCGGTGTTGCCCTCCATGAATCCCACCGGCAGGAACACCGCGACCAGCACCGCGGTGGTCGCGATCACGGCGAAGCCGACCTGACGGGTGCCGCGGATCGCCGCCACCAGCGGCGGCTCGCCCAGGTCGCAGCGGCGCTGGATGTTTTCCAGCACCACGATGGCATCGTCCACCACCAGCCCGATGCACAGCACCAGCGCCAGCAGGGTCAGGAGATTGATGGAAAAGCCGAACGCATACAGCGCGATGAACGCCGAGACCAGGCACACCGGCACCGTCACCGCGGGCACGATCGCCGCGCGCAGGCTGCCCAGGAACAGGAAGATCACCACCAGCACCAGCGCCAGCGCCTCGAGCAGTGTCCAGTACACCCGATCCACCGCCGCCTCGATGAACACGGTGTTGTCGAAGGCCACGAAGATGCTCACGCCCTCGGGCAAGGCACCCTGGATGCGTTTGGCCTCGGCGCGCGCCGCGCGCGCCACGTCGAGCGCATTGGCGGTCGACGTCTTGACGATGCCAAGGCCGAGGTTGGCCTGCCCGTTGCTGCGGTAATAGGAACGCCGCTCGGTGGAGGCGCGCTCCACCTGCGCCACGTCGCCCAGCCGCACCAGATAGCCGTCGTCACCCTTGCGCAGCACCAGCGCGACGAAATCCGCGGGGTCCATGTAGCTGCGCGCCATGCGCAGGGTGAAGTCGCGCTCGGCCGACTCGATCCGCCCGGCCGGCAGCTCCACGTTCTCGCGCCGCAGCGCGTCCTCGATGTCGACCACGGTCAGGCCGCGCGCCGCCAGCGCCTCGCGGTCCAGCCAGATCCGCATCGCATAGCGCTGCTGGCCGCCGATCATGACGTTGGCCACGCCGTCGAGCGCCGAGAGCTGGTCCACGATGTAACGGTTGGCGTAGTCGGTCAGCTCCAGCGTGTCCATCGTGGTGGAGCTCATGTTGAGCCACAGGATGGCGTCGGCGTCGGCCTCGACCTTCTCCACGCGCGGTGGATCGGCCTCCTGCGGCAGACGGCTGAGCACCCGGCTGATGGCATCGCGCACGTCGTTCGCGGCGGCCTCGATGTCGCGCTGCAGGGAAAACTCGATGGTCAGGCTGGAGCGGCCGTTGGCGCTGCGCGATTCCAGCGTCTCCACGCCCTCGATGCCGGACACGGCATCCTCCAGGATCTGGGTGACGCGGCTCTCCACCACGGCGGCCGAAGCGCCCGGATAACTCACGCTCACCGATACCACCGGCGGGTCGATCGCCGGCAGCTCGCGCAGCGTCAGGCGGGTGAAGGCCATGAGGCCCAGCGCGATCAGCAGCAGGCTCATCACGGTGGCAAGCACCGGGCGCCGGATCGACAGGTCGGAGATCAGCACGGCGCGCGCCTCCGGGGCCGCGGTGCCTTCACGGCTGCGCCTCCGGTGCCACCACGCGCACGCGCGCGCCCGGGCGCAGCTTCACCGTGCCTTCCACCACGATGCGGTCGCCCTCGGCCACGCCCGCGCGCACTTCCACCTCGCCGCGGCGGCGCGCACCCAGCTCGACGTCGGCCTGCTCCACCGTGTCGTCGGGCAGGATGCGGTAGAGATAGGCGCGCGTGCCGACCTGTTCGACCGCGATTTCCGGCACCGTCAGCGCGCGCCGCAGCGGCTGCATCAGGCGCACCGTCAGCAGCATCCCGGGCCGCAGCTGGCCCTCGGGATTGGGCAGTTCGGCGCGCACGGTCACCGCGCGGGTCAGGGGATCGACGCGCGAACCCACCGCCGTCACCCGTCCTTCGAACATGGCCTGGGTGAACGCGGCGCTTTGCGCTCGCACGGCCTGCCCGATCCCGATCTGCCCCAGATAGGCTTCCGGCACCGGGAAGTCGAGCTTGATGGTGCGGATGTCGTCGAGCGTGGTGATGACGGTGCCCGGCGTCACCAGCGCACCGGGGCTAACCCGGCGGAAGCCGAGCACGCCGGCAAACGGCGCGCTGATGATGCGATCGGCCAGCGCCGCGCGGATCGCATCGGCGCGCGCGCGGGCGGCGTCGCGCACCGAGATCTGGGTATCGAGCTGGCTGCGCGGGATCGTGCCCTGCTTCACCAGTTCGGCGAGCCGGTCATACTGCTTGCTGGCCTCCACGAAGGTGGCCTGGGCGGCTTCCAGCTGCGCCACTTCGGCGCGCCCGGAAAGATCGACCAGCACCGCGCCCGCCTCGACGAAGTCGCCGTCCTGGAAGTTCACCCGCGTCACGGTTTCGGTGACCTTGGAAGTCAGCGTCACCGACTCGTTGGCCTGCGCCGTACCCAGCGCCTGGATTTCGTCCTGCCAGTCGGTCATCACGACCGTACCGGCCGTGACCACCGCGGCTTGGGGCCCACCCTGCGGACCCTGCGCACCGTCACGGCCGCAGCCGGCAGGCCCCAGCACTGCCGCCAAGAGCCCGGCAGCGAGCAGGAATCGCGTAGAGGTGGCCGGCCACGGCCTTTGGACATCAGACAAGACAGTTCACCCGAAAGAACGCCGATCCGCCCGATTCTACGGGCACCACGCGCGCCCCGCATGGGTGATCGGTCATGGGCCGCAGCGCCATCCGGCGGCCCCCGGATGGCGTGAAGCGCGCCCCGGAACCAGCGATCGCGCCCGGGTTGTCAGTACGGCACGCGGTAGTGCTCCGGACCCATCAGGTCGATGCCGCACTCCAGTCCGGAAAGCCAGTCGAGAAAATCGCCGATCGCCTTGCCGCGCAGCGGCAGGCCGTGCTGGGGCACGATCAGCACCGGGTCGATGCTGCGCACCATGGCGGACCACAGCCGGGCAACCCGGCGCGAGACCATGTAGCGCCGATGGAAGCCTTCCATCCTCGGGAGCACGGTGGAGAGGTCCTCGACCGCGCGGTACTCCTCCCCACTGGAAATCATCGAAGAGCCGACATCGCCGGAAAACAGGATGCGGCTGACCGGATCGTAGAAACTGAAGTTTCCCACCGAGTGCAGGAAATGGGCCGGCAGCGCCAGCAGGTGGCTGTCGGCCATCGGGATGCGCCCGCCCTCGTCGGGCAGCAACATGTAGCGGTCGGCATGAGCGTTCTGCTGGTAGCTCGGGACAGTGTGGGGCACGAACCGGCCCCAGAGCCTGGAGCAGACCAGGACCGCGGAGGTATACATCAGCCAGCGGTCGGCGGCCCCGATGATGTCCGGATCCTGGTGCGAGGCCAGGATCCAGGTCAGATCCTTGAGCGGCACATGGCGCGCCACCGCCAGCGACAACGGCGTGTAGAGGAGCCCGCCGCCCGGATCGAGCAGGGCCGAAGTCCGGCCGCGGGTGATGAGGAACTGGTTGGCCTGGATGCCGTCATCGCTGCGGACCAGGTCGTTGAACACCATGCAGCGATGATCGCCGCTTTCGAAAAGAACATGTGCCATGGGGTAATGCGCCGGAAAAGAACCCGACCATTGTTGCGAGCGGCGCGATTCGCGATTTGATCCAGCGCAAATGTCCGGTCAAACGCCTGACAAACCGTGTGTTTCGTCACGCGCACCCAGATGGCTTGCGCGCAGCCAGTCGCGCGCGTCCGCGGCATCGCGCTCGAACCAGGCCCGCGCCGAACCGAGGCGGAAGGTGTAGCCCCAGGCGTCCATGTCGGCCATCAGGCGCGCGCTGCCGACACCGGGCAGGCGCTCGGCCAGAAGGATCTGCAGGTAGCAGGTGGCGTCCTCCTCGGCGATCGAATCGGTGGCGTCTGTATGCACCTGGGCGCGCCGCTCGGGCGGCAACACGATGAGGTGGCAGGCCTCGTGCAGGGCCGAGTGCACGGGCGTGTCGCCGCGCAGGTAGACCCGATGGCCGATCACGCCGGCCTCGGGCGCGCCCCAGTAGCTGCCGGGAATCGCGGCCCCGTCCGGCACCCGTATGACTTCCAGCCCGAAGCCGGCCAGAAGGTGCGCCAGCGCCGCGGCGTCGATCTGGGCGATGCGCAGAACCTCGGGCGTGCCATCGCCCGCAGCAAAATCGGCGGCGCTCACCGCGCCACGGCCCGGAACGCCGGCATCAGGCTTGCGCCGGATCCTCGCCCTGGCGCTCGGCCAGCGAAACCGAGATGTCCAGCACCTCGTGCTCGCCGTCGCGCACCAGGTCGACCTTCACCGCCTCCAGATCCACGCTCACGTACTTGCGGATCACTTCCAGCAATTCGCGCCGCAGCAGCGGCAGGTAGTCCGGCCCGCCGCGCGCGCTGCGCTCCTGCGAGACGATGATGCGCAGCCGCTCGCGCGCGATGCTGGCGGTGTCCTTCTTCGGTCGCAGAAAATCGAACAGACCCATCAGATCAGCCTCCGAACAGCTTGGAGAAGAAGCCCTTCTTCTCGACCTGGGTGAAGCGCAGCGGGCGATCCTCGCCCAGCAGCCGCGCCACGGCATCCTCGTAGGCCTGCGCGGCGGGCGACTCCACGTCCAGGATCACCGGCTCGCCCTTGTTGGAGGCATTGAGCACGTCCGACGATTCCGGGATCACGCCCAGCACCGCGATGCCGAGGATTTCCTCGACGTCCTTGATCGAGAGCATCTCGCCGGTCTCGACCCGCGCCGGGTTGTAGCGCGTCAGCAGCAGGCTGTCCTTGATCTTGTCGCCCTGCTCGGCCTTGCGCGTCTTGGCGGCCAGGAGGCCAAGGATGCGGTCGGAGTCGCGCACCGAGGACACTTCGGGATTGACCACGACGACCGCGATGTCGGCGAAATACATGGCCAGGAATGCGCCGCGCTCGATGCCGGCGGGGGAATCGCAGACGATGTAGTCGAAGCCGTCGTCGGCCAGCTCCTTGAGCACGCGCTCGACGCCGTCCTGGGTGAGGGCGTCCTTGTCGCGGGTCTGGGAGGCGGCCAGCACGTAGAGATTGTCGAGACGCTTGTCGCGGATCAGCGCCTGCTTCAGGGTGCAATCGCCGGCGATGACGTTGACGAAGTCATACACCACGCGGCGCTCGCAGCCCATGATGAGGTCGAGGTTGCGCAAGCCCACGTCGAAATCGATGACGGCGGTCTTCTTGCCGCGCCGGGCCAGGCCGCAGGCCAGGCTGGCGCTGGTGGTGGTCTTGCCCACGCCGCCCTTTCCGGACGTAACGACGATGATCTGGGTCAAAGGGAAGCTCTCCGTTGGATCGGATGGATGGTGGCACGGGAGCGATGGCCCGGTGGGCGACGCTGCCGCGGGTCGGGTGCGCCAGCCGGCATCAGGTCAGCTCGGCCATGCGCAGGCTGTCGTCTTCCAGCCAGACCTGCACCGCCTTGCCGCGCAATTCCCGGGGAACTTCCTCGATCACCTTGTAGCGTCCGGCGATCGCAACCAGTTCCGCGTGGAATTCGCGGCAGAATATACGGGCTTTTTCATCCCCCTGCGCCCCGGCCAGGGCGCGGCCGCGCAGCGGGCCGTAGACGTGGACCGAGCCATCCGCAATGACCTCGGCACCGGCACCGACGCTGGCGGCGACGACGAGGTCGCGCCCTTGCGCATAGACCTGCTGGCCCGAGCGCACCGGGGTGGCGTGCATTCGGGAAACCGCCGACGCCGACGCCGCCGGTACCGCAGGAGCCGCAGGTGCCACCGGTGCGTCCACGGCAGCGACCGCAGGCGCGGGCGGCGCGCTGTCCCGCCCGGCGCTCTCGTACTGGGCGCGAAACTTGGCCAGCAGCGGCAGCCCGAGCGCCGCGGCCAAGGCCTCGATCTCCCGGGTGCCGTAGGCCAGCGCCACCGGCAGCACGCCGGCCCCGCGCAGGGCGTCCAGCAGCGCGCGGGCGGCGGCGGCATCGGGCAGCTGCGACAGGCCGCCGAAGTCCACCACCACCGCGGCGCGGGCAAACAGGTTGGGGGCACGCTCGACGCGCTCGCGCATTTCTTCGCCCAGCCGCGCCACATCCAGGGTGCGAACCCGCAGGTTGGCGATGCCGACCTGCCCCATCTTGAGCTCACCGGCCTGCTCGTAATCGGGTCGTGCCGCCATGCTCAGGCCACCTCACCCGCGTGTACCGACCGGTGCGGGCGCTCGGCCAGCCAGGGCAGGTCGGGCAGGCCCGGCCCGTCGAGCCAGCGCGCCTTGACCCATTGATAGCTGCCCAGCTCCTTGACCAGCATCGACACGCGCAGGCCGTTTTCGTCCATCACCCGCTGCCCCACTTCCTGAAACCCGTAGGTGCCGTGAAAGACCAGGGCGATGTCGTTGCGCGGCTCCAGGAACACCTCGCAGGTCAGCAGCGGCTTGCGCACCTCGGCGAAACTGGTGACATCGGCATAGAAGATCCGCCCGACGCCGCCGCCGCGCTGCGCGCTGGCGATGACGACCCGGTCGATGTAGATGAATTCCGGGTAGCGCGCCTTGAGCCAGCGGTAGTTGCTGCTGGCGTAGTGGCTGTTCTCGTCGAAGGCGATCAGGAAACCGACGATGCGGCCTCCCGATTCGGCGACGCGGAAATAGGCCGCTTCCTCGAAACTGAATCGCAGCTGTTCCAGCGTCAGCGGCAGGATGTTCGGCCCGGCGGCGTTGTTCAGGGCGAGGACGGTGTCCAGCTCGCTTTCGCGCACTTCGCGGATCTGGATCGGCATTCAGCTCTCCGAAAGGGGCGATCGGCGGAATCCCTCCGCACGTCGACAGAACCATCATTATCGCATGGCCTCCGGAAGGTTTTGCTCGCGCGCCGGGCCGGCGGGCCGCGCGTCCGCGCCGGCCGGCACGGGCGGGAATGCCCTGAAGGCCCGCTTCTGGCACCATGAGCACCCTTGCCGCACCCACTGCGGGATGCCAGATGAACACAAACGTCGTATTGGACCTGGCGAAATTGCGCCGCCGCTGCGCACAGTGTTCGCTGCACCAGCTTTGCCTGCCGGCCGGCATCGGCCACGACGATCTGGACCAACTCGACGCGATCGTCCGCCGTCGCCGCCCGCTGACGCGCAGCGAGCGCCTCTACCGCATCGGGGATCCGATGAATGCGCTGTACGTGGCGCGCGAAGGCAGCTTCAAGACGGTGGCCATCAACAGCGACGGCGAGGAGCAGATCATCGGCTTCCATCTGCCCGGCGAGCTCATGGGGCTGGACGCGCTGGGCAGCGGCCGGCATCGCTGCGAAGCCGAAGCGCTGGGACCGACCCAGGTGTGTGAAGTCCCGATCGAATCGCTGGAAGAAGTCATCCACGCCATCCCCGGCCTGAGCGCGCAGATACTGCGCGTGATCGGCCGCAGCGTCGCGCGCGACCAGGACCATCTGGAAATGCTGGGGCGGCGCCAGGCCCAGGAGCGCATCGCCATGTTCCTGCACGGGTTGTCGGAGCGATTCCGGGTACTCGGACACCCGTCCGCCGAATTCAGCCTGCCGATGAGCCGCGAAGACATCGCGCGGTTCCTGGGGCTGGTCATCGAGACGGTCAGCCGTGGCTTCACCCGGCTGCAGGACGAGGGCGTGATCAAGGTGCGCGGGCGGCAGCTGCGCATCCTGGACCCGCGCCAGCTCGAGACCATGGCGCTCGGCTCGCCGGACGCGCCGCGCGAGCAGGTCTGCCCGCGCAGCGCCTGACCCAGGGCAGCCCGAGGTGCGCGCACTCGCCTTCCTCCCGCTCGCGCTGGCCGTCGTCGCATCGGCCGCCGTCGCGCAATCCCTCGCGTCACCGGACAGCTGCGCCACCATCGCGCAGGACATCGAGCGACTGGCCTGCTACGACGCGTTCTTCCGACTGACTCCCGAGGACACCCGCGCTGCCGACGAAGCCGCACGCGCCGCCGCTGCCGCGCTGGCGGCGCAGCATGCCACCGAGGCGGCAGCCGCCGCGGGCCTGGCCCAGGAGGAAACCAGCGACACGCTGCGCCGCCGCGTCCGCCGCTGGTTCGCGCCGGGCACGCCTCCGGACAACAGCGAAATCGTCCCGCTCGACGACCCCGCCTCCACGCTCGCCAATGCCGGCCGCGGCTCGCTGCTTGATCGCCGCTGGGAACTGGCGCGCGACTCCAAGCTGGGTGTCTTCAACCTGCGCGCCTACAAGCCGATCTACGCCCTGCCCTTCTTCTGGGCCACGCGCACCAACGAACTGCCGCACTCGGACAATCCGAACAACACGGTCACCGACTGGCACAACGTGCAACCGACCGAGGGCAAGTTCCAGATCAGCTTCAAGACCAAGATCGCCCAGAACCTGTTCGGCGACAACGGCGACCTGTGGGGAGCCTACACCCAGACATCGCGCTGGCAAATGTACAACGGCGACGCCTCGCGTCCCTTCCGCGAAACCAACTACGAACCCGAGCTGATGCTGCTGTTCCGCAACCGCTATCAGCTGATGGGCTGGAGCGGGCGCATGGCGGGCATCAGCATCAACCACCAGTCCAACGGCCAAAGCGACCCGCGCTCGCGCAGCTGGAACCGCATCGTGGCCACCGTGGGCCTGGATCGCGACGACTGGGCGCTGGTGATCCGCCCTTGGTGGCGCATCCCCGAAGGCACGCGCGAGGACAACAACCCGAACATCGAGGACTACATCGGGCGCGGCGATGCCATGCTCGTCTGGCACCGCGGCCAGCACGAAATCTCCACCATCGCGCGGCATTCGCTGCGCGGTGGCGACCGCTCCCGCGGCTCGATCCAGGTCGACTGGGGCTTTCCCCTCGACGGCCCGCTGCGTGGCCACGTGCAGATTTTCAGCGGCTACGGCGAGAGCCTGATCGACTACAACCACGCCTCGACCTACGTCGGCGTGGGCATTTCGCTGCTGGAGTGGTTCTGAGGGCGCGACGCGGGAACGGCGCGTTTCCCGTCCCGCTGGAACGAACCGCGAAAACCTTCCGGGTCGCGCAGAGCGGGGGCAACCCGTCCGCACGCGCACGACGCCAATCGCGGATGACGCAGGCGCGCGGCCTGCGCGCAGTGATTCGAGTCTCGCGGCACCTTCGGCCACATGCTGTCGGAGGCGGGAAAAACGAAACTGTCACGCGCGCCGCCTAGGCTGTCGCCATTTCATCCAGACAGGTCACTCGCATGCTTTCCACCGCGCGACACCGCTGCGTGATCACGGTGCTGATCGGCCTCGCAACGCTCTGGCTGGCCGCCGCCTCGACGCCGGCATCGGCGGTGCAGACGCTGCGTCTGCACGGCTCCAACACCATCGGCGAGGCGCTCGCGCCCGGCTGGATCGCGGCGTGGATGACCTCGCGCGGCTGCACCGGTGTGATGCGGGAAATCCTGGTGCCGGGGCAGCTGCTCTTCTCCGGCACCGGCGACTGCGATCTCGCCGTGGATTTGCAGACCCACGGCAGCAGCACCGGCCTTGCCGACCTGTTCGACGGCAAGGCCGACCTCGCCATGGCCTCGCGCCCCGTCAACGACCGCGAACACGCGCGCGGTCTCGACACCGGTCTGGGCGATCTGCGCCACCCGACGCAGGAGCTGGTGGTGGCGCTCGACGGCGTGGCGGTGATCGTGCACCCGGACAATCCGCTGCGCGAACTGCGCGTGGCACAAGTCCGGCAGCTCTTCAGCGGCGAAGTGCGCGACTGGTCCGGCGTCGGAGGCCGCGCCGGCGCGGTGCGGGTGTTCGCGCGCGACGATGCCTCGGGCACCTTCGACACTTTCCGGACCCTGGTGCTCGGCGAGCGCCGCCTGCGCGGCGACGCGGCGCGGCTGGAGAGCACCCAGGAACTCGCGGAAGCGGTGGCGAACGATCCGCTGGCGATCGGCTTCGCCGGCTTTGCCGACATTGGCGCAACGCGCGCGCTGGCGATCTCCGATGCGGGCGTGGCGATGTCGCCGGAAGGCTCCCGCATCGCGGTCGAAGACTACGCGCTGTCGCGTCGGCTGTTCCTGTACCGCGCCCAGGAAACCACGCCGCTGGCCGAGGATTTCGAGGCCTTCGTGACCTCCGCGGAAGGCCAGGCGCTGGCCGAACGCCACGGCTTCGTGTCGCAGGAGGTGCGCGCCTACGCCGACAGCCTGCGCCGCGACGCGCCCGCCAGCTATCGCGCGCTGGTCGGCGATGCACAGCGGCTCAGCCTCAACTTCCGCTTCGCACCGGGGCGCGTGGACACCAAGGCCGCACGCGACGTGCAGCGCCTGGCCGAGTTCATGGCGCGGCCGGAAAACCAGGGTCGGCACCTGGTGCTGCTGGGCTTCGCCGACCCCGACGAGGTTGCGCCACTCTTGGCGCAGATGCTCAGCAACGACCGCGTCGATGCGATCGTCGACCGGCTCTCGGCCAGCGGCGTGGCGGTCAGCCGTGCGCGCGGCATCGGCGGCGCGGCACCGCTCGCGGCCGATTCCGGCGAAGCAGGGCGCCAGCGCAACCGGCGCGTGGAAGTCTGGATCCAGCCGCCGCCCGCCAGCTGACGCGCCCGCGACGCGCCTTCCGCAGCGCGTCGCGGCAGATCATGCGCGGCATGGCGGCGATGCCGGAACGGCCCGTTACACTCGGTGCAGGTGCCGCCCTGACCGCGGCGGCACCTGCACCGATCGTCCGCTGTTTTCCTGAATGCCGCCGCCATGACCACGCCCCCCGAACATGCGCCCGCGCCGCTGCGCGAAGTCAGCTTCGGTCCACTCGACCAGCCGCTGAGCGACGACGTCAACCGGCTCGGCGCGCTGGTCGGGCAGATGCTGGCCGAGCAGCGCGGCGACGACTTCCTGGCGCTGGTCGAATCGATCCGCACGGCGGCGATCCGACGACGCGAGCAGGGCGAGTCCGAGGTCGTGCTGCGGCAGCACCTTGAAACGATGGCACCGGGCACCGCCGAAGCGGTGGTGCGTGCTTTTGCCGCCTACTTCAACGCGGTGAACCTGGCCGAGCGGGTGCATCGCATCCGCCGCCGACGCGACTACCAGCGCGTCGGCAGCGCGTCCCAGCCGGGCAGCCTGCACGCGGTGCTCGAGGCGCTGAAATCCGACGGCGTGGACCTCGACGCCCTGGCGCAGTGGCTTCCGCGGCTGCAGCTCGAACTGGTGTTCACCGCGCATCCGACCGAGGCGATGCGCCGCGCGCTGCTGGAAAAGGAGCAGGACGTGGTGCGCGGCCTGATCGTGGGCATGGACCCGAGCCTCACCCCGCAGGAGCGCCACGCCGAGCGCGAGCGCATCCGCACCGCCATCACCGCCGCCTGGCAGACGGCCGAGAACCCGCCCACGCGCCCCACCGTCGCCGATGAGCTGGAGCACGTCGGGTTCTACCTGTCCGAGGTGATCTACCGCGTGCTGCCGGTCTTCCACGAAGCCCTGGACGAGGCGATCCAGTCGGTATACGGCACCCGCCTGCCGCTGCCGCGCGCCCTGGCGTTCGGGTCCTGGGTGGGCGGGGACATGGACGGCAATCCGAACGTCGGTGCCGCGACCATCGAGGCCACGCTCACGCGCCAGCGCGAGATCGTGATCGGGGCCTATCGGCGCGACCTCGCGCGCCTGGCCAGCCTGCTGAGCCAGTCCGCCGAGCGGGCCGGCATCGATCCGGCCGTACACGAGCGCATCGCACACTACCGCGCGCGCTTTCCCGCGGTGGCGGCGAATGAGCGCGCGCGGCACGCCGACATGCCCTACCGCGCGCTGCTGGCGCTGCTCGACGCCCGGCTGGCGGCCACGGTCGCGGGCGACGCGGAAGGCTATGCGCGGCCCGGGGAGTTTGCTGCCGATCTGGCGCTGATCGGCACCAGCCTGGCCAACCATCGCGGCGAACATGCGGGCGGATTCAACCTGCAGCGGGTGCTGCACCGGCTGCACGCGTTCGGCTTTCATCTGGCCGCGCTCGACGTGCGGCAGGATGCCGCGGTGCACGCGCAGGCGCTTGCGGTCTGTCTGGATGAAGAAGGTTTCGCCAGCGCCGATCCGGCAGCCCGCGCCGCACGACTCACCGCGCTCCTGGCCGAACCGGTGCCGGCGCGCGACATCGACGCGCTGGCGGAGCCAGCGCGCGGCACGCTGGCGGTGTTCCGCACCCTGGCCGCGGCGCGGCGCAGCTACGGCAGCGAGGCGCTGGGGCCCTACATCGTGAGCATGAGCCGCTGCGCCGCCGACGCGCTGGCGGTGCTGGCGCTGGCGCACCTGGCCGGTGACGACGCGGCGGCAACGGCGCTGGACGTGGCACCGCTGTTCGAAACCGTTGCCGACCTTGAGGCAGCGCCCGAAACCCTGCGCGCGCTGCTGTCCGAGCCGCGCTATCGCGCCCACGTCGCGGCGCGCGGCGAGCGGCAGATGGTGATGCTGGGCTATTCGGACAGCGCCAAGGATGCCGGCATGCTGGCCTCGCGCTTTGCCCTGCAGCAGGCGCAGGTCGCGCTGCTCGGCATCGGGCGCGAGTTCGGCGTGCGGATCGTGTTCTTCCACGGCCGCGGCGGCTCGATCAGCCGCGGCGGCGGCAAGACCGAGCATGCGGTGATCGCCGCGCCGCGCGGCAGCGTCGATGGCCACCTGCGCGTGACCGAGCAGGGCGAGGTGATCCACCGCCGCTACGGCATTCGCGCGCTGGCCTTGCGCAACTTCGAGCAGGTCGCCGGTGCCGTGCTGCGCGCCGGCCTGCGCCCGCGCAAGGCGGAGCCGCGCGAGGCGGTCTGGCGCGAGTTCGCCCGCGAGATGGCGCGCGTCTCGCGCGATGCCTACCGTGCGCTGGTGCATGACGATGCCGATTTCCCCGCCTACTTCCGCGAGGCCACGCCCATCGACCTGATCGAGCGCCTGCGGCTGGGTTCGCGCCCGGCCAAGCGCGCCGGGACCGGCGACATCGGCGCGCTGCGCGCCATTCCCTGGGTATTCGCCTGGGCGCAGACCCGCGGCAACCTGACCGCCTGGTACGGCGTGGGCAGCGGCCTGGCGCACGGGCTCGCCACCTGGGGCCGCGAGGCGATGGCGGAAATGACCGCGCAGTGGCCGTTCTTCGCCACCCTGGTGGACGATGTGGAAATGGCCCTGGCCAAGGCCGATCCGGGCATCTTCGAGGGGTATTCGCGCCAGTCCCCCCTGCACGGGCGCATGTTCCCGCGCATCCGCGCCGAGTTCGAACGCACCTGTGCGGCCATCCTTGCGCTGCGCGATGCCGACGAACTGCTTTCGCTGGACCCGCGCCTGCGCCGCTCGATCCGCCTGCGCAATCCCTACGTCGATCCGGTCAACCTTCTGCAGCAGAGCCTGCTGCGCCGCTGGCGCGCCGACGGCCGCCCCGACGACGCCACCTACCGCGCCCTGGTGGCCACGGTGAACGGCATCAGCGCCGGCATCCAGAACACCGGCTAGCGCGAGGCTTCACCCCAGCGAAGCCAGCCACTCGTCGTCGGACCCCTCGTTCACGCCCTCGAACAGCGCCGTGGACAGGTAACGCTCGCCGGTATCCGGGAACACCGTCAGCACGACGGAGCCTTCGGGCGCGCGCTGCGCCACGCGCAAGGCCACGGCGGCGGTGGCACCGGCCGAAATGCCGACGAAAATCCCTTCTTCGATCGCCAGCCGGCGCGCGGTGGCGATGGCCTCCTCGTCGCTGACGGTGAGCACCTCGTCGGCCAGCTCGCGATTGAGCACCGCCGGCAGGAAGTCCGGGGTCCAGCCCTGGACCTTGTGCGGCTTCCACTCGGCCCCGCCCAGCAGCGAGGCGCTCGCGGGTTCCGCCGCAACGATCCTCACCTCCGGCCGCGCCACGCGCAGCACTTCGCCCACGCCGGTGAAGGTGCCACCGGTGCCCCAGCCGGAGACGAAGCAGTCAAGCCGGCGGCCGGCGAAGTCCTGGATGACCTCGCCGCCGGTGGTGCTGCGGTGGTAGGCGGGGTTGGCCGGATTGGCGAACTGGTCGGCGAGAAACCAGCCGTGTCTTTCGGCCAGCTCGCGCGCCTTCGCCACCGCGCCGGTGGTGCGCGCGGCGGCGGGCGTCAGGATCACCCGGGCACCATAGGCGCGCATCAGCTTGCGGCGCTCGATCGAGAAGGTTTCGGTCATCACCGCGACGAAGCGGTAGCCGCGCGCCGCGGCCACCATCGCCAGCGCCACGCCGGTATTGCCGGAAGTGGCCTCGACGATGGTGCCTCCGGGCGCAAGCACGCCGCGCTGCTCGGCATCGAGCACGATCGCCAGGGCCAGGCGGTCCTTCACCGAACCGCCGGGATTGAAGGACTCGACCTTGGCGTAGACCGTGGCGTGCGCGGGAGCGACCCGGTTGAGGCGCACGATCGGGGTGCGGCCGATGGTGTCGACGATGGAGTGGTACAGGGCCATGGAAGCTTCCTCGAATGCCATCGGGCGCAGCCCGGAACCTGTGCATGGTGCGCGTCCGCGGCCGTCCGGGTAAATGGCGGACTCACGTTTCCTCATGCTTTCCGGTTATAAGTACGCATCGGCACATCCTTGGACGCCGCCGCGGCGCGCGCCGTAGCGTGCCGCTCGATCCCTACATTCCACGCCGCCATGACCCTGACCCAGCTTCGCTACCTCGTCGCCATCGCCGACGCCGGCCTGAACATCACCCAGGCGGCCGAGCGGGTGCATGCGACCCAGCCGGGGCTGTCCAAGCAGCTCAAGCAGCTGGAGGACGAGCTGGGCTTCCAGCTCTTCCTGCGCCGCGGCCGCAGCCTGGACTCGATCACGGCGCCCGGCGTGGAGGTGATCGCGCGCGCCCGCAAGGTGCTGCTGGAGGCCGGCAACATCCGCGCCCTGGCGGCCAACCTGCGCGGCGAGATTCAGGGCGAGCTGGCGATCGGCACCACCCACACCCAGGCGCGCTACGTGCTGCCGCCGGCGATCAGCCCGCTGCGCGAGCGTTTCCCGGAGGTGAGCATCCACATCGTTCCGACCGGCGAGGGCGAGGCGCTGGCCGAACTCGGGCGCGGAGCGGATCTGGCCCTGGTCAGCAGCTCCGGCGCGCCGCCGGCCGGCGGTGTCGCGGTGCCGCTGTACTCCTGGCGGCGGGTGGTGATGGTGCCGCGCGGGCACGCGCTGGCGCGCCTCGATCGCGCGCCGACGCTGGAGGAGCTGGCGCGCGAACCCATCGTCAGCTACGAATCCTCGCTCAAGCCCGAATCTTCCCTGCGCGCGGCCTTCGCGCGCGCCGGTCTGGAGCCGCGCATCGCCTTCACCGCGCGCGACGCCGACCTCATCAAGACCTATGTGCGTGCCGGCCTGGGCATCGGCGTGCTGGCGGAAATGGCGGTGTCGGCACAGGATGATCCGGATCTGGTGCCGCTTCCGGCCACCGATCATTTCCCCGTGTGCATGGCCTGGGGCGTACTGCCGCGCGAGCGGGTTCCGCGCAACTACACGCTCACCCTGCTCACCCTGCTCGCGCCGCAGTTCGACGAACGCGACCTGCGGCGCGCGCTGCAGGGCACCTTCGAAGGCCCGTGGCCCGCGGCACCGGCCTGGGCACAGCGCTGAGCCGGAAAGCCGCCGCATCGGCGGCGACCGGCGTTCAACCGATCTGGGAACGCAGCACCACGGCCGCGCGTTCGAACTCCGCGGCCATCGCGTCGGCGCGGCGAGAGGCGTCCATGACCATGCCCTGGCGCGCGTCCTGTTCCATGCTGCGCGCCAGGCCCGACAGGACCCGCGCGCCAAGGTTGGCGCTGGTCGATTTCAGGGTGTGCGCCAAGCCGGCAAGCGCCGGACTGTTGCCTTCTGCGGCATGCGCCTGGATGCGCCGGATCACGGCCGGCGCATCGTCGAGGAAGGCCCGCACCAGGGAGCCGAATTCCGCGCCCATGATGTCTCGCAGCTCGCCGATGATTTCCCTGTCGATCGGCGGCTCGGCGGACACCGGCGGTGCCACGGCGGCGGCACGCGCGCGGATGGCGGCCGGCGGCGTACGCGCGCCGGGCGCGGGTCGGGCGGCCTGCGCTGCGACGACAGGGGCGGCGACAGGGGCGGCGCGCGGCGCAGCGGCCGACGGTTCCGCCGCCGCGGCGGAACGGGTTGCCATCCAGCCGCGCAGCGTGGTTTCCAGCAGGGCACGATTGAGCGGCTTGGACAGGTAGTCGTCCATGCCCGCTTCCAGGCACTTTTCGCGATCACCCAGCATCGCGTTGGCGGTCATGGCGATGATCGGCAGGCGCGGGAGCCGGTTTGCCTTCTCGTGCTGCCGCCGCTGGCGGGTGGCGGCGTAGCCGTCCATGATCGGCATCTGGCAATCCATCAGCACCGACACGTAGTTTCCGGCGTTCATCTTGTCGAGCGCCTCCTTGCCGTTCTCGGCGCTGTCGAAGGCGATGCCGGCCAGGCTCAGGAGGCGCTGCGCGACCTGGCGGTTGACCGGATTGTCTTCCACCAAGAGCACCCGGCCTCCCGGTACCGCGGCCGAGGCACCCGCCGCCGGTTCCGCGCGCGGTGCCGGGGGCGGCGTGCGGGCTGCGGTCGTGAGCGCGGCGGTTCCGCCTGCCGGCTTCGGCGCAGCTGATTCGGCAGCAGCGGCAGGCCCGGCAGATCCACGCGCTTCCACCGCAGGCATCACTCGAACGTCCTGCAGCGGATCGGCCACCGGCTCCAGGCGGGCAACCTCGATCACCGCGGACTCGCCCGGGCCGGCCACCGCCAGTTCGTCCAGCCCGCCGGGAACGGCGGCATCCATGGTGGTCCCGACGACTTCCTCGGTCGAGGCATCCAGCAGGGCGACCAGTCGCAGCCGCAGGTCGCGGTCATCGCTGTCGCGCATCAGCACGTGGAAGCCCGGGGTCGCGCCGAGCTCTCCGGGCAGCGCCTCTTCCCCGCGCAGGTAGACGCGCACGGTCTGGTCGGGCCGGGTTTCGCGGGCCAGGGTGCGGTGCAGCGCGCGGACCGTGTTCGGAATGGAGGCGGCGTCCACGAGCACCAGGCTGAACCCGCGCTGCCCCGGTGCCAGCGTGGCGCGCAGCCGCGCCAGCGCCTCCTGCGTGTTGCCCGCGTGTACGAAACCGACGCCCCATTGCTGCATCAGCGCACCAAGGCGGCGCTGCTGGCCGGCGTCGGCGGTCACCACGAGCACACGGGTGCTGGCCAGATCGCTCGTCGCGCCGCCCTCGATGTCGCCCGGGGCCTTGTCGAGCGACACCTCGAACCAGAAGGTCGCGCCCTTGCCCGGCGTGGAGTCCACGCCGATCGTGCCATCCATCAAGGTGACGATGCGCTTGCAGATGGCCAGGCCCAGGCCGGTGCCGCCGAAGGTGCGCGTGGTGGAGGCATCGGCCTGTGAAAACGGCTGGAACAGGTGCGCGGCGGCCTCGCGCTCGATGCCAATGCCGGTATCGCGCACTTCAAAGCGGAGCTTGTTGCGGGTGCGGGTCGCGCTGGGCTGGGTGATGTGCACGCTGACGCTGCCGCGATCGGTGAACTTGATGGCGTTGCTGACCAGGTTGGTGAGTACCTGGCGCAGCCGCACCGGATCGCCGCGCACCGCCAGCCGGACCTTGGGATCGATCGCAAGACCCAGGCGCAGATTCTTGGCCTCGGCGCCCTTTTCCAGCAGCCGCAGGACGCTGATGGCCAGCTCCTTGAGGTTGATCCCGACGTTCTCCAACTGCAGTTTCTGGGCGTCGAGCTTGGAGTAGTCGAGGATGTCGTCGACGATGCGCAAAAGCTCGCGCGAGGAGCTGTAGGCGGTCGTGAGGTAATCGCGCTGATCGGGCGACAGGTCGGTCGAGAGCACCAGGTCCAGCAGCGGGATGACGCCGTTGAGCGGGGTGCGGATCTCGTGGCTCATGGTGGCAAGGAACTCGCCCTTGGCCATCGTTGCGGCCTCGGCCTCCTGCTTGGCGCGGGTCAACTCCTGTTCCAGCGCGCGGTGGCGCTCCAGCTCCGCGCGCAGCTCGCCTTCTTCGGCCGCTCCCGCAAGCCTCGCGACCTGCCTGGGCGCGGCCGTCGGCGCTGGCGCACCCGCGGCACCGCGCGGCGACAGCAGGGTGCCGGCAAAGCCGAGCCCGGCTCCGATCGCCGCCACCAGGGCCAGAACCATGGCATGTGCCGGCTGCGCCAGCGCCGCCAGCCCCGCCGCCAGCGCGACGCCGCATCCCAGAAGCGCCAACCACCGGGCACCGTGCATCAGAGCACCGCCGAATTGAAGTCGAAGTCCAGCGAACTGCCGGCCGACTGCACCAGGTTCCCCTGGATGTAGTCGATGCCCGACATCCAGAGCACCGCCGCGGTGCGCGTATCCTCGACGCGCGGGGCGACGACGCCCACGGCGCGATCGTGCATGTGGTCGACGAGCCGGTTGAACGCGCTGCGCTGCTCGCTGTCGCCCAGTCGGGCGATCAGGTCGGGCGCGACCTTGACCAGATCCACCGGCAGCACGTGGAGGATGCCGTCCTGGTCTTCGCTGCCGCGATAGCGGCTCAGGCAAAAGCGCACGCCGCGCACGACAAGATCGGTGCATACCGCATGCACGCGATCCAGGTCGAGGCCGATCTCGTCGGCGTCGATCTCGATCACCAGGGACTCCCCGAGCTGCCCGGGGCCGGAGATCCGCTCGGCCATCCAGGCCACGTAATCGTCCTGGCACAGGGCCTCCACCGACTGGTTGACGAACAGCGTCACGCTCCTGGCCATGGCCATGCGGTTGGCGATCACCTCCAGGGCCCGCGCCAGCACCCAGCGATCGAACTCCGGCAGGCGTCCGGCGCGACGCACTACCGGCAGCAGCGCGCTGGCCGGAATCATCTCGCCATCGGGCGCATGCAGGCGCAGCAGGGTCTGGTACTGCGCCTGTTCGCCGCCCTGCAGCGCGACGATCGGCTGGAAGTCCAGATCCAGCCGGCCCGGCTGGAAGGCATCGTCCAGCAGCGCAAGGACCCGCGCCGACTGCCCGTGCTCCGGCGCGACGGGTGCCGGCGGCGGCGGTACCGGCACGGCCGGCCGGGGCGCAGGCTCCTCCATCCGCGATGCGTGCTCGGCGGCATTGAGGATCGCCGCAGCGTCGGCGTAGGGCAGGCGCAAATCCGCGGCACCGACGACCAGGTCGAGCCGGACATTTTCCCGAGGCGTTTCGAAGGAATGCTGGCGAATGGCCTCGCGCAGCTGCTCGCCGTCGGCACGCAGCTGCTCGATGTCGGCGGCGGCATCGAAGATCAGGAAGCAGCCATCACCGTAGCGGCTGGCCATGGCACCGGATCCGAGCTGCGCCACGATGAACTGCGCCACGTCCTCCAGCAGCTCCTCGGCCGTGGTCAGCCCCAGCCTCTGACGCAAGACGGGTACGTTTTCCACTCCCAGGAACATCACCCCGCCGCGACGCCGCGACGGCTCGGCCTCGACCAGCGCCTGCTCCAGGCGCTCCAGCATGGCGGCGCGGAAGTGCAGACCGGTGCCGCTGTCGAACGGTTCGGGCTTGGCCACCTGCGCCGCGCGCCCGCGGATCGAGCGCGCCCGCCGCACGCGGTTGGTCACCGCCGCGATCAGGTGCCGGGGGCGGATCGGCTTGGACAGGAAATCATCGCCGCCGGCGCTGAGCGCCTCGTAGTGCTTGTCCTCGTCGCTCTCGCCGGACAGGAACACGATCGGCGTGTGCAGGAACTCGTCGCGTTCGCGGATCAGCGCGGTCAGTTCGGCGCCGTCGCAATCGGGCATGTAGAGGTCCATCAGCACCAGATCCGGCTGGAAGCGCTGCATGGCCTCCATCACGCGCAGGCCATCCTCCACCACCTCGGCCTCCATCCCGGCATTGCGCAGGATCGACTCGGCGAACAGGCCCTGGGCATGGTCGTCTTCCACGATCAGGATGCGATAGCGGTCATCGGCACCGGCACGCACAAGCTGCTCGATCCGCGCCAGCACGGCGTCGGAGGTCTGCGCCCCGAACAGCAGCGCGTCAGCGCCGGCACGCCGCGCCGCAATGCGCGTCGCCATGGTGTCGGCCTGGCACAGCACCATCAGGCGAATCGGGCCGTTGGCCTTCTGGCGCGCGGTGCGCAGTGCGCTGGCCAGAGGTTCCAGATCGGCTTCGAATTCGGCGTCGATGATCACGATGTCGGGCGTCAGCGCGCCCAATACCTCGCCCAGTTCCTCGGCGTTTTCCAACAGCTCCAGTTCGTAGCCCAGGACCTCCAGGCGCTGGTCCAGCTCGATCGCCAGTTCGCCGCTCGCGGTCAGGTGATAGATGCGGGTTCCGGCTCCCGAGACCAGGGTGGGGCGCGTCGATTCGCCCACGTCGGCGGCGACGATGGCGGGCGCGGGACCCGAAGTCGGCGTTGCGACGGGTTTGGGCACCGGCGCGACCGGAGTCGCGTCCGTGGACGGGCTGCGTGGAGCCGCCGGCACCGCGGGTGCGGGTGCGGGTGCGGGTGCGGGTGCATCGGGCATCGCGCCAGCGGGCACCGGCGGCGCACGGGTCGCCTCCCAGAATGCGTCCAGCGACAGGTCGGGAGCCGGGGCCGACGGGGCAGCCATGTTCCAGTCGTAGTCGCCGGAAGGTTCCGGGTCGGTGACCGCTTCGATGAAATCGTCGGGCGGCTCGAAGGACTCGCGCTCCGGTCCCGCTACGGCGGCATAGTGCGGCGCGATGCGCTCGTGCACGATCTCCAGCTTCGCGCCGCTGCCGCCGGCACTGGCCAGCATCGCGCCCAGATCGATTTGCGCAAGACCGAGCAGGTCGGCGTCGGCGTCGACCGAAGCCACACCCTCTTCCGACCACGACTGCGGCGGCGCATCGTCGGCCCAGCGTCGCCAGAATCCCGGGGGCGGAACTTCGATGCGGTCATTCTCGCTGCGGCGAACCTCCAGTTCGGCCGGGCGACCGTCGTCCTGCCCGGTTTCGAGCGCCCCGAGCAGCGCCAGCAGCGTGCTGCGGGACTCGGCATCGGGTGCGTCCGGCTGCGCCAGCGCCGCCCCGACGGCTTCGCTCAGGGACAGCAGCGCAACGGAATCGAACTGCGGCTCGGCACTGGACGCCTGATCCAGCAACCGGACCAGGTCGCGCTGCAGCAGCCACACCGAATTGACATCCCACGCCTGCCCGCACAGGTGCACGATGCGCGCGCGCACCTCACGGAGGCGTTGGGCGTAGTAGGCGGCAAACACGGGTGAGCGGAACGTCGTGTCTGCCGGATCAGCCTGCAGGTGCATGGTGCGGCGCGCTTCCTCCCCTGAACGGTGTGACTATACCCGTGCCGGATTGCCGCTGTCAGGCCGGGGCTGACGCGAGCGCCAACGCCAGACCCGGCGCGCCAGCCAGAAGACCACCAGCGCGGCCCCGATCGTCAGCGACAGGAGCAGGCCCAGCGCCAGCCAGGGATATGCGAACACCAGCGCCAGCGTCCCAAGCGCCAGCGTGTCCTCGCCCACCGAGGTGACCAGGTTGCTGACCGGCTCGGGCGAGGTATTGAGTACCGCACGGGCACCGGACTTGAGCGAATGGCTGAGCAGGGCCGCGCCGCCGCCGGCCGCGGCCCAACCCAGCGCCATTTCGCCCTCGGGGCCAGCCAGCGCCGCGCTGGCCAGAAAGGCGCCGGCGGGAACCCGCAGCACCGTCTGCAGCAGATCCCAGACCGAATCCACGCCCGGGATCTTGTCGGTGCCGAACTCGACCACGGCCAGCAGGCCGGAAACGCCCAGCACCCAGGGCGACTGGCACAGGGCCAGCGCGCCGGGCAGTTCGATCCATCCGAAGTAGCCGGCCAGTCCCAGTCCGAACACGGTCAGGTAGGCGCGAATGCCGGCCAGCCAGGCCAGAGTGATACCCAGCGCGAACACCTGTGCCTCGCTCATTGCCTTCTCCTCGTGCATGGATGCAGGTCCCGGAATGCGCGCGCCGGATCCTCCGTGACGGCACGAGTATAGGCTCCGCCCGGTTGACGCGCTGGCGTCGCGGTGGCTAACTGACTGGCCGTTTTACGCCGCGCCCCGCCTGCCTGCGCCGCCGATGCCTCCTCGTTCCCGACCCCGCCTGATCATCACCGAGAATCGCCCCGGCACACGCTGGCGCGCCGTGCTGCTGGTACTGGTCTGGATCGCCACGGTGGCCGTCGCGGCGTGGTCCGGCGCGCGCTGGGCCTCGCCGGATGCCGGCGCACTGCGTGATGGGCTCGACGCTTTGCAGGAAGAGCACGCCAAGTCGCTGCAGCGCATCGATCGCCTGACCCAGAAGCAGACCACGCTGGAGCGCTCGGCCCAGGTCGAACGCGATGCCGCGCGCGCGCTGCAGGACACCCTGGCCGAACGCGACGCCGAACTGGCGTCCCTGCGCAACGATGTGGCTTTCTTCGAGCGCCTCGCCGGCAACACCGCCCAGCGCCAACCCCTCGCGGTGCACAGTCTTTCGCTCGAGCCTCTGGGCGACGGCGGCTGGCGGTATCTGCTCATCCTGACCCAGAACCTGAAGAAGGCGGCGATCAGCAAGGGCAGCTTCACCCTGCAGGTGGAGGGCTCGCAGGGCGGCGCGCTGCGCACTCTGGAGTGGACCGACCTGGTCCAGAAGCCCGATGCGGCGGCGCTGCCGTTCTCCTTCAAGTATTTCCAGCAGATCGAAGGCAGCATCGCGCTGCCGCCGGATTTTATTCCGCATCGCGTGCGGGTGAACGTCCGTTCCAACCAGGGCCAGACCGAACAGGTCGTGCCCTGGCCCGACGCCTCTTCCTCCGGAGTGTCCTGACCCATGGTATTTGGTGAAAAGAAAAAGACCCCGCGCGCTGTCGGCAGCGTGGAGACCCTGATCGGCTCGCAGGTCTGCATCCGCGGCGATGTGGAGTTCAGCGGCGGCCTGTACGTGGACGGCGCGATCCACGGCGCGGTCACGGCGACTGCCGACGGCCCCGGCGCGGTGCTGACCCTGGCCGAAGCGGGCCGCATCGAGGGTGAGGTGCGCGCGCCGGTGGTCATCCTCAACGGCACCCTGGTCGGCGACGTGCACGCCGGCCAGCGCGTCGAACTGGGACCCACCGCGCGGGTCGAGGGCAACATCTATTACGCCGTGGTGGAAATGATCGCCGGAGCCACCGTGACCGGCCGCCTGATCCATGACGACGGCAAGCCGCGCCAGCTCGCCGGTCCGGCGGCGGAAAACGACACTGCCACCTGACCGGGAGCGGGCCGCGCGCGAGATTTTCCCCGCGCGCTGTCCTATCCTTGCGCTTATGCACATCCAGTCCCTCCCCTTGCCCGGCGCCGCTCCCGCCGCCGCCGCGTCGCCGATTCGCTTCAGCGCCCTGGCGGCCGCCAAGGTGGGCGAGCTGATCCGCGAGGAAAGCAACGCCGATCTCAAACTGCGCGTCTACATTTCCGGCGGCGGCTGCTCGGGCTTCCAGTACGGCTTCGAATTCGACGAAGAGCAGGCCGAGGACGACATCGCGGTGGAACGCGATGGCGCGGTGCTGCTGGTCGATCCGCTGAGTCTGCAATACCTGCACGGGGCCGAAGTGGACTACGCCGAAAGCCTGCAGGGCGCGCAGTTCGTGATCCGCAATCCGAACGCCAAGACCACCTGTGGCTGCGGGTCCTCCTTCTCGGCCTGAACGCACAGGCCGCGCCGCGCCGTGGATCGCTCCGAACCCAGCCTGCGCAATCACTTCGCCGGGCTTGCGCTGGACCGCGCCGAACTCACGCGCCTGTCGCCGGACGCGCTGCGTGCGCTTTGGCCCTCGGCGCACGTGGCCATCGTCGACTTCGAAGGCCATTCGCCGGGGGATGACGCCGGTCCGCGCTGGCTGCGCGGTGCAGACCTGGGTGAAGCGATGCTGGATGCCGCCAGCTTCCTCGGACACACGCCGGGAGAAGCCGCCTGGTTTGCCCTGCCCGCCGAACGCCTGCCGCCCGGACGCCTGGCCGGCGCGCCGCACATCGGCCTGCGCCGTGCCGCGGCACAGTGGCCCGGGTTCCTCTCCAGCGTGTTCGCCTATGCCAAGGCCCTGCTGCTCTGGCAAAGCCGCGCGCGCCATTGCGGTGCCTGCGGCGCGGCCACCGAGCTGGTGCGCGCCGGCCACTGCGCGCGCTGCCGCAATCCGGACTGCGCGCTGCAGCAGTTTCCGCGCACCGACGCGGCCATCATCGTGCTGGTGTCCGACGGCGACCGCGCCCTGCTCGGGCGCCAGCGCAGCTGGCCCGAGCGGCGCTGGTCCACCCTCGCCGGTTTCGTCGAGCCGGGCGAATCGCTGGAAGACGCGGTGCGGCGCGAGGTCGGCGAAGAAGCCGGCGTCACGCTCGACCGGGTGCACTATCACTCCTCCCAACCCTGGCCTTTTCCCGGCGCGCTGATGGTCGGCTTCCGCGCCACGGTGGACGATCCGACCATCCGCGTGGGCGACGAGCTCGAAGACGCGCGCTGGTTCGCGGCCGGGGATCTCGTCACCGCGATCTGTGCCGACGAAGTGCGCCTGCCGCCGCCGATCTCGGTCTCGCGCCGGCTGATCGAAGACTGGCTGGTACACACCCTGGGCGCAGCGGCTGTGGAGCGACTTCCCGCAGGGTGATCCGCGCCGACCGATGCGCCCCCGGCGCGGCCGCGTTTGGGCATAGAATTACCGGGCCCTCCCGTCCGGAGCCCACATGTCCTCCACTTTGATCGCCGTGGTGCTGGCACTGGCCCTCGGCCACTACGTCACCCCGCTCGCGCAGCTGCGCCGCTACGGCTGGTTTTCGCGCTGGGTGGCCTGGCTGGGCCGGCGGCTGGGCACGTCGTTCGCCTCGCCTTTCGCCCTGCTGCTGGTACTGGGCGTGCCGCTGGCGCTCACGGCCTGGCTGCAGCATGCCCTGAGCGGGCAGTTCCTCGGCCTCGCCGGATTCGCGTTCGCGGTACTCGCACTGGGCTACTGCTGGGGTCCGCGCGACCTGGATCGGGATGTGGAGGCGATCGAGGAAGCCAGCGACGATGCGGCACGCGAGCGTGCGCTGGCGCAGTTGACCGACGCTGCCCGCCCGGCCAGCGCCACGGACCCCGCCAGCCTGGTGCAGGCCGTGTTCCACGCGGCGCGCCGGCGCTGGTTCGGCGTGCTGCTCTGGTTCCTGCTGCTTGGCCCGTTCGGCGCGCTCCTCTACCGCCTGACCGAACGCGGTGCCGGGACCGAGACCGGAAAATCCCTGCCGCCTGCGCAGCTGGCGGCGTGGCAGCATTTGCTTGCCATCCTCGACTGGCCGGTTGCGCACCTGATGACGCTTGCGCTCGCCGTCGTCGGGCATTTCGATGCGGTCCACGCCGCGTGGCGCGAGTGGCACGGCGCGCGGAGCGGACAGGATTTCGACTTTTCCATCGGGTTCCTCGATGCGGCCGCGCAGGTCAGCGTCCGGCAGGCGCTGCGCGAGGCGGCGGCCGAGCGCGAAGCGGACGACATCGACGACGATGCGTCGCAGCCGGCCGACGCGCCGCTGCCGCTGCAGGCGCTGCACGCGGCGATGGCGCAGGCCTGGCGCATCCTCGTGGCCTGGATCGTGGTGCTGGCCCTGTTCGTGCTTGCCGGCCATGTCTGAGCTGCGGCCACCGACATCGCGCAGCGCCGGGACACGCGCATGAGCCGGCCGCTGCGCATCGCGCTGGCGCAGTTCGACTTTCCGCTCGGTGAGGTGGAGGGCAATGCGCGCCGGATCGCCGCGCTGGTCACCAATGCGCGCGATGCGCACCGCGCCGATCTCGTGGTCTTCCCCGGACTGGCCTTGAGCGGCAGCCCGCCGCTGGATCTCCTGTCGCGGCCGGCGTTCCTGGCCGAGTGCCGGCGCGGCATCGAAACGCTGGCGTCGCAGACGCAGGGCATCACCGCCGTGGTCGGCTGGCCGTGCCGGACCGATGGCGGCGTGGTCACTGCGGCCAGCGTGCTGCGCGATGGCCGCATCATTGCCACCGCGTACGCGCGGCAGCCGGGCGCTGCCGCCCCCGCCTGCGTCTTCGAGCTTGCCGGCGTCACCGTGGGACTGGCCGTGGAAGATCGGGGCGACCTCGAATCCGATGCCATCGCGGCGGCCGGTGCCACGCTGGGGTTGGTGGTTGCGGCCGAACCGTTCGAGCACGAAGCCCTCGCGCGCGACGCCGAGCGCCTGTCCGCACGCGCTGCCAGCCCGCGCCTCGCCTTGGCCCGGTGCAACGCCGTCGGCGCGCAGGATGCGTGGATTTTCCACGGTGCCTCCCGGCTCGCCGATGCCGACGGCCACCTGCACCCGCCGGCCGCGGCCTTCCGCGAGGCCTGGCTGACGGCGGATTTCGATCCCGCGAACCGGCGCTTCGCGCCGGTTTCATGGCCCGCCGAAGGCGACGCCTCGCGCCAGTCCCTGACCTGGCGCGCGCTGGTCGCCGGCACGCGCGGCTACGCGCGCAAGAACGGCTTTGGCAGCATCCTGCTCGGCCTCTCCGGCGGACTGGACTCGGCCCTCGTGCTGGCGATCGCGGTGGATGCGCTCGGCGCGGAAAACACCACCGCCGTGCGGCTGCCCTCGCGCTACACCAGCGCGCTGTCCAACGACCTGGCGCAGGAACAGGCGCAGGCGCTCGGGGTGCGCATGCTGACGCTGCCGATCGAGGCCACCGTGGCGTCCGCGCTGCAGACGCTGTCGGCGGCCATCGGCGAGGTGCCCGGGCTGGTCGTGGAGAACCTGCAGAGCCGCGCCCGCGGGCTCCTCCTGATGGGCCTGTCCAATGCCACCGGCGCGCTGCTGCTTGCGACCGGCAACAAGAGCGAGGTGGCGGTAGGCTACTGCACCCTCTACGGCGACACCTGCGGTGGCTATGCCCCGCTCAAGGACCTCTACAAGAGCGCCGCCTTCGACCTCGCGCGCTGGCGCAATGCGCAGGGTGACGGCGTGCGGATCCCGGAGGGTGTGATCGCCCGCGCTCCCAGCGCGGAACTGCGCGAGGATCAGCGCGACGAGGATTCGCTGCCACCCTACGCGGTGCTCGACGCCCTGCTCGACCAGTACCTCGAACACGGGCGATCGGCCGCACAGCTGATCGATTCGGGCTTCGAACCGGACACGGTGCAGCGGGTGCTGCGGCTGGTGCGCATCTCCGAATGGAAGCGGGCGCAGGGTGCCCCCGGACCGCGCCTGTCGCGCAGCGCCTTCGGCAGCGTGTTGAACCTGCCCGTGACCTCGGGCTACACCGGCTGAGTCGGGTCAGGGCGCGGCCAGGCAGGCGGCAGCGCCCGGCGCATCCTCAGGACGAGGCCCGCAGGTCGCCGTAGTAGCTGCGCTTGTCCGACCCGAACGGGGTCAGCTTGCGCCACCAGGAGCGTTCGGCCGGCCAGCTGCCGTGCAGGTAGGGATGGTCCGGGAAATTGAGCTCGAGCACGCGGCGCGCATCGCCGGCGAGTGTCTCCTGCTGCAGGCGCGCATAGGACTCGCTCATCACCGCGAGCGCATCGGCGGTATAGATCGTCTGCGGGTACTGCTCGATCAGGTGCTGGCTGCGGTTGGCTGCGGCAACCCAGGCGCGGCGCTCGAGGTAGAAGACCGCCACGTTGAGGTCATGGCGCGCCATCTGATTGCGCAGGTGCATCATCCTGGCGCGCGCATCCGGGGCATACCGGCTCTGCGGGAAACGCTGGATCAGGTCGTTGAAGTCGTTGAACGCCTGCTGCAGCGAAACCTGCTCGCGCTGGGTCGGGTCCAGGCGCGCCATCCGCAGCACCATGCCCTCCTGACGGTCGAAATTGATCAGGCCGCGCAGGTAATAGACATAGTCGATATGGGCATGCGCCGGGTAGGTGCGGATGAAGCGGTTGACCGCCGACGTCGCATCCTCGGGCCTGTTGCTCTTGTAGTAGACGTAGGCCAGCTCGACCTGCGCCTGCTCGGTGTAGGCACCGTACGGAAAACGAGCGATCAGGCGCTGGTACACGCGCTGCGCGCGGCTGAGGTTGCCCTTTTCCAGCGAAGCCTTGGCCTGTGCGTAGAGCGTCTCCACCGGCAGGGTTTCGAGCGGGTCTTCGCGCTTGCCCCAGCGGCCGCAGCCGACGAGCAGGGCGACAAGCGCCAGAAGGATGGCAAGGCGGGCGATTCCGGTACGTCGGGTCATCGGTGGCTCTGTCTGCCGCGTACGGCGCGGGGCAGGGCATAATATCCCAAAGCCGCAGGTCGGCCCATTAAGAAGCCGTGAAGAGATCCTGCGGCCTCGCGCGCCCGTCAGGAATCCACACTGCCCATGCCGCCCGATTCTCCCGCCACCCAGGTGACGCAATCCGCGCTGATTCCCGAGGCCGCGGCAGGCCGCAGGGTCGATCAGGCGCTGGCCGATCTCTTCCCCGAATTCTCCCGCTCGCGCCTAACCGCCTGGCTCAAGGCTGGCCAGATCACCCTGGACGGCACGGTTCCCCGCCCGCGCGATGCCGTGCGCGGGGGCGAGCAGGTGATGCTTTGCGCCGCGCTGGAGCCGGCCACCCGCTCGCAGGCCGAGCCAATCGCGCTCGATATCCTGCACGAGGATGCGCACCTCCTGGTGGTGAACAAACCGGCGGGACTGGTGGTGCATCCGGGTGCCGGCAATCCCGACGGCACCCTGGTCAACGCGCTGCTGCACCACGATCCGGATCTCGCGGTGCTGCCGCGCGCCGGCATCGTGCACCGCCTCGACAAGGAAACCTCGGGCGCGCTGATCGTGGCGCGCACCCTGGAGGCCCACACCGCTCTGGTCGAACAGCTCGCCGCGCGCGAGATCCATCGCCAGTACGAGGCCATAGTCAACGGCACGATGATCGCCGGCGGCACGATCGACGCGCCGCTGGAGCGCCATCCGGTCGATCGCCTGCGCCGCGCGGTGCGCGAGGACGGCAAGCCGGCCGTCACCCACTACCGGGTGCGCGAGCGTTTTCGCGCCCACACCCGGCTCGAATGCACCCTGGAAACCGGCCGCACCCACCAGATCCGCGTGCACATGGCGCATATCCGCCACCCGCTCGTGGGCGACACGCTCTACGGCGGCACGCTGCGGCTGCCCAAGGCGGCGTCCGACGCCCTCGTACTGACGCTGCGCGGATTCCGGCGCCAGGCGCTGCACGCCGAACGGGTGGTGCTGGCGCACCCGATCCACGGCAATCCGATCGAAGTCAACGCGCCCGCGCCGGCCGATCTCCTCGCGCTGGCCGCGGCGCTGCGCGCCGACACGGCCGCCCACGCCGACGATGGGCTCTGAATTCCTGATCCCCGACTGGCCGGCAGCGCCGGGCATTCGCGCCTGCGTGACCACGCGCCGGCTGCCTGGCGCATCGCAGCCACCCTTCGATGCCTTCAACCTCGGCGCGCGTTGCGGCGATGCACCCGACGCCGTTCGCGCCAACCGCGCGCGCCTGGTCGAGCTGGCCGCGCTGCCCGGCGCGCCGCACTGGCTGTCCCAGGTACACGGCGCCGCCGTGCACGAGGTCACCACCCGCGCGCCCGGCCCCGACGAACCGGAAGCCGACGCCGCCGTCACCCGCGTTCCCGGCGCGGTGCTGGGCGTGCTCAGCGCCGATTGCCTGCCGGTGCTGTTCGCCGCGCGCGATGGTTCGGTGGTCGCTGCCGCACACGCCGGCTGGCGCGGCCTCGCGGCCGGCGTGCTGGAAGCCACCGTCGCGGCGATGCGCGCGCCGCCCGGCGAAATCCTTGCGTGGCTGGGACCGGCGGCCGGCCCGGCCCGCTATGAGATCGGCAGCGAAGTGCGCGCCGCCTTCGTCGATGCGGACGCCGCCGCCGCCGCGTGCTTCATCCCGACCCGCGCCGGGCACTTCCTGATCGACCTCTACGCGCTCGCCCGCCGACGCCTGGCCGCGGCCGGCATAGCGCGCGTCCATGGCGGCAGCCTGTGCACCCTTTCCGACCCGGCGCGCTTCTATTCGTACCGCCGCGACGGCCGCACCGGGCGCATGGCGGCACTGGTGTGGCGCGAAGGCCAACCACCGCCGGCGAGCGGTGCGCATGATCCGGCGGCGTCCCGGCCTGCCGATCGGTGTGTGAAGCGCCGGTGAAACCGGCCGTCCGAACGATGCCCTGATTTGCCCTCACTCTCCGTATGACTATGCGATGATCGCCATCGATGACGTGCCGGGGCGGCAGGATTGTGGTTCTTGATGCGCGTCGTTCGATTGATTCTGGGAGTAAGGCAAATGAAACAACGATTCTGGGTGGGCGTGGCGATTGTCGTGGTGACTGCACTTGGCGCGCAGGCGGCCGTGGCGCGGGACAAGCCATCTATCGGTGTGGCGGAATTCCGCAACGAATCCGGCGCGGGCTGGTGGGGTGGCGGCGTGGGTTGGGAGCTGTCGGGGATGCTGGCCAACGAACTGGCCGCAACGCGCAGCTTCAGCGTGGTGGAGCGCAGCAAGCTCGAAGCGGTGCTGAACGAGCAGGATCTGGGCGCGTCAGGCCGGGTCAGGGCCGGCACCAGCGCCAAGATCGGCCAACTCACCGGTGCCCAGTACCTCGTGATGGGCACCGTGACTTCTTATGAAGAAAACGTGAAAGACACCGGCGGCGGCATCAGCTACCGCGGCATTTCGCTGGGCGGCAAGAGCGAGAACGCCTATGTCGCCGTGGATATCCGGGTGGTGGATACGACCACCGGCGAGATCGCCTACACGCGCACCATCGAAGGCAACGCCAAGGGCGGCGGAATGCGGGTCGGGCTGTTCCGCGGCGGCTTCGGCGGCAACCTGGCCAGCCAGAACAAGACGCCCGCCGGCAAGGCCATCCGCGCCGCGCTGGTGCTCACCACCGACTACCTGGAATGCGTGATGGTGAAGCAGGACGGCTGTGAACGCGACTTCGATGCCGCCGACGACCGCCGCCGCGCAAAGACCCGTAGCGCGCTGAGCATCGACTGAGCCACGGGTTCCGCCACAGCGGCAGCGCCGCGTGCACGGAAAAGGCCGCCGGAGCGATCCGGCGGCCTTTTCGTTGCCGCACTGGTCTTGAACCGCCCCTGCCCGCCCGCATCTTTCCTCCATTGCGGTGCCTTGCACCCTCAATTTTCCGGGAAAATCCGATGCGAATGGACAAACTCACCTCGCGCTTCCAGCAGGCCCTGGCCGACGCCCAGTCGCTGGCGGTCGGGCGCGACCACAACCTGCTCGAACCCGCGCACCTGATGCAGGCGCTGATCGATCAGCAGGGCGGATCGACCCTGCCGCTCCTGACCCAGGCCGGTGCCAACGCGGGCGCGCTGCGCGCGCGCATCGCGCAGGCGCTCGACGCCCTGCCCGGCGTGCGCGGGCAAGAGGGCAACATCAGCATTTCCAACGACCTCAACCGCCTGCTCAACCTCACCGACAAACTCGCCCAGCAGCGCGGCGATGCCTTCATCGCCAGCGAGCTGTTCGTGCTGGCGGCGCTGGAGGACAAGGGTGCCGTGGGCGAGGCGCTCAAGGCGGCCGGCGTGCAGAAAGCGCGGCTGGAAGCGGCCATCGAGAAGATTCGCGGAGGAGAAACCGTGCAGTCGGAAAACGCCGAAGACCAGCGCCAGGCGCTGGAGAAGTACACCATCGACCTCACCGCGCGGGCCGAGTCGGGCAAGCTCGACCCGGTGATCGGTCGCGACGAGGAAATCCGCCGCGTCATTCAGGTGCTGCAGCGACGCACCAAGAACAACCCGGTGCTGATCGGCGAACCGGGCGTGGGCAAGACCGCCATTGCCGAGGGTCTGGCGCAGCGCATCGTCAAGGGTGAAGTGCCCGAGGGCCTGCGCGGCAAGCGCGTGCTCTCGCTCGACATGGGCGCGCTGATCGCCGGGGCCAAGTTCCGCGGCGAGTTCGAGGAGCGCCTCAAGGCCGTGCTCAACGATCTGGCCAAGAACGAGGGCCAGATCATCCTGTTCATCGACGAGCTGCACACCATGGTCGGCGCCGGCAAGGCCGAAGGCGCGATGGACGCCGGCAACATGCTGAAGCCTGCGCTGGCGCGTGGCGAGCTGCACTGCGTGGGTGCCACCACGCTGGACGAATACCGCAAGTACATCGAAAAGGACGCCGCGCTCGAACGCCGCTTCCAGAAGGTCTTCGTGGGCGAGCCCAGCGTCGAGGACACCATCGCCATCCTGCGCGGGCTGAAGGAAAAGTACGCCGTGCACCACGGCGTGGAAATCACCGACCCGGCCATCGTCGCTGCCGCCACGCTGTCCAATCGCTACATCTCCGACCGCCAGCTTCCCGACAAGGCCATCGACCTCATGGACGAGGCCGCGTCGCGCATCCGCATGGAGATCGATTCCAAGCCCGAGGAGCTGGACCGCAAGGAGCGCCGCCTGATCCAGCTGAAGATCCAGCGCGAGGCGCTGAAGAAGGAAAAGGACAGCGAATCCAGACAGCGCCTGGCCGATCTGGAGGCGGAAATCGCCGTACTCGAGCGCGAGTACAACGACCTGGAGGAAGTCTGGAAGGCCGAGAAGGCCACGCTCCAGGGCGCAACCAGGATCAAGGAAGAAATCGAAGCCGCACGCCTGGAGCTGGAAGCCGCCCAGCGCCGCCAGGACTACGCCCGCATGAGCGAGATCCAGTACGGCCAGCTGCCGGAGCTGGAAAAGCGGCTCCACGCCGCGCAGGAAGCCGAGACCCGCGGCTTCACCCTGCTGCAGGACAAGGTCACCGCCGAGGAAATCGCCCAGGTGGTGGCGCGCTGGACCGGCATCCCGGTGTCGAAGATGCTCGAAGGCGAGCGCGACAAGCTGCTGCGCATGGAAGACGAGCTGCACCAGCGCGTGGTCGGCCAGGACGAGGCGGTGCACGCCGTCTCCGACGCCATCCGCCGCGCGCGCGCCGGCCTTTCCGATCCGAACCGGCCCAGCGGCAGCTTCCTGTTCCTCGGCCCCACGGGCGTGGGCAAGACCGAGCTGTGCAAGGCGCTGGCCGGCTTCCTGTTCGACACCGACGAAGCCATGGTGCGCATCGACATGAGCGAGTTCATGGAGAAGCACTCCGTGAGCCGCCTGATCGGTGCCCCTCCCGGCTACGTCGGCTATGAGGAAGGCGGGTATCTCACGGAGGCCGTGCGCCGCCGCCCCTACAGCGTGATCCTGCTCGATGAGGTCGAAAAGGCTCACCCGGACGTCTTCAACGTGCTCTTGCAGGTGCTCGACGATGGTCGCCTCACCGACGGCCAGGGCCGCACCGTGGACTTCCGCAACACCGTCATCGTGCTGACCTCCAACCTGGGCTCCAGCCTGATCCAGGACATGCCGGGCGAAACCGAAGCCGAATACCTGCAGATGAAGGCCGCGGTGATGGGCGTGGTGCAGGGCGCGTTTCGCCCCGAGTTCATCAACCGGCTCGATGAAATCGTCGTCTTCCGCCCGCTCGACAAGGCCCAGATCCGCCAGATCGCCCGCATCCAGATCGCCCAGCTCGAAAAGCGCCTGGCCGAACGCCAGCTCAAGCTGGAGATCAGCGAGGCCGCCCTGGACCTCCTCGGCAACGTCGGCTTCGACCCGGTCTACGGCGCCCGCCCGCTCAAGCGCGCCATCCAGCAGCAGCTGGAAAATCCGCTCGCCCGGCAGATCCTCGAAGGTGCCTTCGCCAGCGGCGACACCATCGCGGTGGAGGCCGAAGGCGGGCATCTGGTGTTCGAGAAGGCGTAAGCACCGCGCCCGCTCTCCTCCATTCGCCGTGGCGGAGAGCGGCTCCCGAGCAGAAGGCGCCGCGATCCCGCGAGCGCCCTCCGAAATTGCCCCGCGCGCCGCGCGCGGGAACCGGCCGCGACGACGCGCGCTCCCGGCGTTTCGCCCCCCACGGCTTGCCGCGCGCAGGGCCGGGCCGCAGACTGTGCGCTTTCGCACTGCCGATATTCGCCATGTCCGCTGCACGCATCCTGATCATCGACGATGAGCCCGACATCCGCTCGGGGCTGGCCGACATCCTCGGAGACGAAGGCCATCGGGTCACGCTCGCCGGCGATGCAGCCGAGGCGCGCGCGCGGCTGGGCGAGGCCGCGTTCGACGCGGTGCTGCTCGACATCTGGATGCCCGGCACCGACGGACTGGCGCTGCTGCGCGAGTGGGTGTCGGCGGGCGAGCTGCCGCAGCCGGTGATCATGATGTCCGGCCACGGCACGGTGGAAACGGCGGTCGAGGCCACGCGCCTCGGGGCCTACGATTTCATCGAGAAACCGATCGCGCTGGCCAAGCTGCTCATCACGCTGGAGCGCGCGCTGGAAGCCCAGCGGCTGCGCCAGATCAACCGCAGCCTGCAGCAGCAGGTCGGCTCGCTGTTCGAACCGATGGGAAGCTCGCCCGCGTTCGCCGCCGTGCTGGCCCAGCTCGAACGGCTGTCCGGGCGCGATGCGGCGATTCTCCTGCGCGGCGAACCGGGAACCGGCAAGGAGGCGCTGGCGCGCTGGCTGCACGGCAGAAGCGCGCGTCGCGGCGGCCCGTTCGTCACCGTGGCGGCGGGTGCCGTTCCGGACGAACAGGCGGCAACGGCCCTGTTCGGCAGCGAATCGGGCGGTGAGGTCGCCGCCGGCCTGCTGGAGCAGGCGCAGGGCGGAACCGTGTACCTGGACGGCATCGCCGAACTTGGGCCGGACACTCAGCTGCGCCTCTCCAGCGCGCTGGAGCGGCGTCAGATCCTGCGCGTCGGCGGGCGCGCGCCGGTGCCGCTCGACGTGCGCGTGATCGCGGCCAGCTCACAGGACCTGGAGGCCGAGCGCGCCGCCGGCCGGCTGCGCGACGAGCTCTATTTCCAGCTCAACGTGCTGCCGATCCAGGTGCCGGCGCTGCGCGAGCGCGGCGAGGACATCGGGCCGCTGGTCCAGCACTTCGACGAGATATTCGCTGCGCGCGACGGGGTGGCACCGCGCCGCTGGACCGAGCCGGTGCTGGCGCGGCTGCGCCAGCACGCCTGGCCGGGCAACGTGCGCGAACTGCGCGCGCTGGCGCAGCGGCTGGCGCTGCTGGGCAGCGGCGAAGTGACCCTGGCCGAAGTGGAGCCCGCGCTGACCGGGCCGGGTGCGCGCCTGCCGCCCGGCACCGGGGAATCGGGCCACCCGCTCAACCTCGACCTGCCCTTGCGCGAAGCGCGCGACAGCTTCGAACGGGCGTATCTTCTGCGCCAGCTGCACAATGCCGGCGGCAGCGTGGGTCGCCTGGCCCAGATCACGGGCATGGAGCGCACCCACCTCTACCGCAAGCTGCGCGACCTTGGGATCGACAAGGACGGGGGCGAGTGATGTCTGGAGTCAAGATTCGGGATTTGCCACAGCGCCGGGAGGCGGTGCAGGAAGCGTCTGCGCGGGCGGGCCGCCACCGCTCGCCGGAGCGGATCCAGGGCAAGGCAAGCCGCCCGAATACCCAATCCCGGTTGACATGAAAATCCTCATTCTCGGTGCCGGCCAGGTGGGCAGTTCGGTGGCGGCGGCGCTGGCCTCGGAGAACAGCGACATCACCGTGGTGGACAACCAGCCGCTGCGGCTGCGCGAGCTTTCCGAGCGGCTGGACATCCGCACCGTGACCGGCCACGCCTCGTTGCCCAGCGTACTCGAAACCGCCGGCGCGGGCGATGCGGATCTGGTGATCGCGGTCACTTCCAGCGACGAAGTCAACCTGATCGCCTGCCAGGTCGCCGATGCGCTGTTCAAGACGCCGACCAAGATCGCGCGCCTGCGCAAGAGCGAATATCTCGAACACCCCGAGCTCCTGCGCCGCGGCGGCAATTCCGTGGACGTGGCGATCAGCCCCGAGGCGCTGGTGTGCCGGCACGTGCAGGGGCTGATCGAACGCCCCGGCGCGCTGCAGGTGCTCGATTTCGCGCAGGGCCAGGTGCAGATGGTCGCGGTGCGCGCGCGCGCCGGCGGGGTTCTCGTCGGCGAGCCGATCAAGCAGCTGCGCGAGCGCCTGCCGGCCGGCATGGACCTGCGCGTGGCGGCCATTTTCCGCGGCGGACGGCCGATCATCCCGGAGCCCACCACCCAGATCGAACCCGATGACGAGGTGTTCTTCCTCGCCGACCGCGGCGACATCCGCGTCATCATGGACACGCTGCGCCCACGCACCAAACCGGTGCGGCGCGTGCTCATCGCCGGCGGCGGCAACATCGGCGTCTCGCTCGCCGGCGCGCTGGAGGAACAGTTCGGCGTGAAGCTGCTGGAGCGCTCCAGGGACCGCGCCAAGACCATCGCCGAGGACCTGCAGAACACCATCGTGCTGGTGGGTGATTGCACCGACGAGGATCTCCTGCGTGAGGAGAACATCGACCAGACCGACGTCTACTGCGCGCTGACCAACGACGACGAAGCCAACATCCTTTCGGCGATGCTGGCCAAGCGCATGGGATGCCCGCGCGTGATCGCGCTGATCAACCGCCCGGCCTACGCCGAGCTGGTGGAAGGCGACAGCAGCATCGACATCGCCGTCAGCCCGCAGCAGGTCACCCTGGGCGCGCTGCTGACGCATGTGCGGGCCGGCAACATGGTGCGGGTGCACAGCCTGCGGCGCGGGCTGGCCGAGGCGATCGAGGCGGTGGCGCTGGGCGATGCGCGCACCTCGCGCGTGGTCGGGCGCGCGCTGGGCGAACTGGAGCTGCCGGAATCGGCCAACGTGGTCGGCGTGATCCGCGGCGAAAAACTCCTGATCGCCCATCGCGACGTGATCGTCGAACCCAACGATCACCTGATCGTGTTCCTGCTCGACAAGCGCGACCTGCCCCGCGTCGAGGCCGTGTTCCGCGCCGGGGCCACCTGGTTCTGACGCCGTGCCGCTTCCCCGCCGATACCTCTCGATCCAGAAGGCGCTGGGCGCACTGCTCGCGCTGACATCACTTTTCCCGCTGCCGGCGCTGCTGCTGGCGCTGGTGCTGGGCGAGGACACCGCGGCGGCCTTCGGCCAGGCCATGCTGGTGGCCGCCGGGCTGGGCGCGATCCTTTGGTGGCCGGTGCGCACGGTGCGCTACGACCTGCGCCTGCGCGACGGTTTCCTGATCGCCTCGGGGTCCTGGATGCTGGCCAGCATGGTGGCGACGCTGCCGTTTGTCCTGGGGCTGCCGGAGCTTCCCTTCACACAGGCCGCGTTCGAGGCGGTGTCGGGCCTGACCACCACCGGTGCCAGCGTGTTCACGGGGCTGGACGGCCTGCCGCGCAGCATGCTGCTGTACCGCCAGTCGCTGAACTTCTATGGCGGCCTGGGCCTGGTGCTGCTGGCGGTCGCGATCCTGCCGATGCTGCGTGTCGGCGGCATGCAGCTGTTCCGTGCCGAAGTGACCGGCCCGACCAAGGACACCAAACTCACGCCGCGCATCGCGGAAACCGCCAAGGCGCTGTGGAAGGTCTATCTTGGCCTCAACCTGCTGTGCGCGCTGGCCTATTGGGCCGCCGGGATGAGCCTGTTCGACGCCATCTGCCACGCCCTGTCCACGGTCGCCACGGCGGGTTTTTCCACCCACGACGCGGGCTTCGGCTACTGGAACAATCCCATGGTGGAAGTCGTGGCCACCGGCTTCATGCTGGTGGGCGGCATCAACTTCGGCCTGCACTACATGGCCTGGCGCCGCGCCAGCACGGCCCCGTACCACGGTGATACGGAGCTGCGCTTCTTCCTGCTGCTCGTCGCGGTGGTTGCGCTGGTTCTGGGCATGAACCTGTGGCTCACCGGTGCCTACCCCACCCTGGGCGAGGCGTTCCGCCACGCCATCTTCCAGTCCGTCTCCAACATCACCACCTCCGGCTTCACGATCGACGACTTCAGCCTGTGGCCTTCGTTCGCGCCGCTGCTGCTGGTCATGGTGGCCTTCGTCGGCGGCTCCAGCAGCTCGACCTCGGGCGGCATGAAGGTGGCGCGGGTGACGATGGCGATCCGCCAGGGGCTGCGCGAAATCAAGCAGCTGGTGCATCCCAAGGGCCAGTTCATCGTGAAGATGGGCGGGCGGCGGGTGTCGGAGAGCATCGTGCTGTCGGTGGGCGGATTCTGCACGCTGTACGTGCTGTGCTTCGTCCTGGTGACGCTGGCGCTCGCCGCGGTCGGGCTGGACGTGGTCACCGCGTTCACCGCGGCGGCGGCTTCGATCAACAATCTGGGCACGGGCCTGGGCGAGGTGTCCGCCAGCTTCGGCACCCTGCCGCCGGCGGCGCTGTGGATCTGCTCCTTCGCCATGATCCTCGGGCGGCTGGAGGTGTTCACCGTGCTGGTACTGTTCGCGCCCTCGTTCTGGCGGGAGTGACCGCGCCACCGCCTGCGCTGCGGCATGCTCCGGACCGCGAGACACCGCCGCTCACCACTGCCAGGGTGTCCTCGCCAGCCGCACGCAAAGCCGCTGGAACGCCGCGCGTGCCTCGGCTTCGGGCAGGTACACGAGATGCAGCCGGTGCCCCATCGGATGGGCACCTGCCGTATCCACCCGCACCCCCGCCATGCCGTGGCGACGATCGAACGGCGACTGGACCCACCGCACGGCCTGCACCTTCTCGATTCGCGCGAACGAAATGCGCCGGTCCAGCCAGCCGCTGCGCCAGGCCACGTAGCCCTCGGTGATGGCATACCCGGCCGCTGCCGCCTGCCGGCGCGCCAGCCAGATCCAGCAGGGAATCAGCGCCAGCACCAGCAACGCCGGGATGCCGACCGGATACAGCAGCGCGGCACAGGCGATCAGCGTCAGCACGCACGGCGGCAGCGCGATGCGGCGCCAGGCGCGCGGGTGCAGCGGGCGGAACGCAAACGCCGCGGGCCAGTCGGGCAGCCAGCCGCGCAGCAGCGCATCGAGCGCATCCGGCGGGGCGATCGGAACCAGGTCGGAAAGGCTCTGCTCCTCGTTGCCGGCCCGCAGCGCGGCGGTTTCGACCCTGAGGCTGCTGCGGGCAAACAGGCGAAGGATCACGCCCTGGCGAAGGGTCCAGTGCTGGATGCGGTGCAGCGGTGCGCTGGCGCGCATCCGCGTCAGCAGGCCGCGCTCCACCGACAGGCGCGGCCCGGCCTGCTCCAGGGTGAAGCCGAAGTCGCGCAGCAGGGCCAGCGCGATCGCCAGCGCTTTGCCGACCACGTTCGCGACCAGCAGGGCGACCAGCACCAGCGCTGCCCACCCGCCCGGATGCAGTCCCTGTACCGAGAGCCACTCGATCGCCTCGGCCGGCCACGCGCCAAAGCGCTGCCACAGCCGTTCGCCGCCAAATTGCATCAGCGCACCCGCGCCGGCCGCCAGCAGCACGGTGCCGCGGTTGGACGCGAGGCCAAGCTTCACCAGCTCGACCGGCGCAAGCTGCAGCAGGATGTGCGAGCCCACCTCGGCGCGCTGTGCGCGCTTCGGGGCGTCATCGTTCGCGTGCGTGGCCGGGGAAAGTCGCGCCGCGCCGCGATGGTGTTCCACCAGCCGCTCCAGCGCCGTGGCGTCGGCCATCGACAGCACCCGCATCTGCGCTTCCGGCTCGCTCCCGCCCACGGCCGATTCCAGCCGCACCTCGGCAACGCCGGCAAGCCGGTGCAGCAGGTTGCGATGCAAGGCCACCGACTGGATGCGCGCCAGCGGCACGTGCCGCTCGTTGCGCTGAAGCAGGCCGGAGCGGATGACCAGTTCGTCGGCGTCGATGCGGAAGCGGTAGGTGAAGTACTGCGCCACCGCCACCAGCGTCATCACCGCCACCGCCACCAGGCCCCACCACTGCCAGGCGTCCTCGTTGCGTCCGAACACCACCAGCACGATCAGCGGCAGCGCGAATCCCTTGAGCTGGACCAGCAGCACGAACAGCCAGGAAAGTGGATGCAGCCGGCGCTGCGCGCCCGCGCCCAGGCGCCGGGTGTCGCGCACCGTCGCGGAGTCGGGCGACGATTGCACCGGATCAGGCGACATCCTCATCCACCCGGATCAGCGCATCGCGCAGGGCCTCGGCGCGCTCGACCGCGAGGCCGTTCAGCGCCACCCGCCCCAGTTCGCTGCCGGCGGTGTAGACGCGCAGCCCGGCCAGGCCGAGCGCACGATCCAGCGGGCCGCGGTGCAGATCGGTGTGCTGCACGCGCGAGCGCGGCACCACGGTGTCGCTGCGCCACCACACCCCGCGCTGGATGCGCAGGCCCTCCGGCGTCAGCGCATAGCGGGTGCGGCGCCAGCGCGCGCTGGCGTGGAAGAACGCAAGAATCGGCGCGACCAGCAGCGTCGCCGGCACGCCGGCACCGGCCACCGCCGCCGGCCAGGCCATGTCCAACGCCACGCCGAACAGCACGACCACCAGGATCCAGAGCACGCCGAGCGCGAACAGCGCGACGACGAACGCGCGCAGCCGCATGCCCCAGCGCGCACGCGGATCGAGGTGCTCGAACTGCCACCCGGCGGGCAGCGAAGGCGGAGCGATGCGCGCTTCCGTGGTCAGGTCAGTCATAGCGGATCGGATCGGCCCCTTCGGGGCGAATGGTGAAACGCTTGTAGCTCCACTGGTACTGCGTCGGCGCAAGCGCAACGCAGGCTTCCACCGCAGCATTGAGCGCCGTGGTGCCGCGCACCGTATCGGCGTCGCCGATGGCCTCGGGTGCGGCGAGCAGGCGGATGCGGAAACCCTGCGCGCCCGGCAGGCGCTCGGCGAAGGCCATCAGCACCGTCGCGCCGGTCTTGTGGGCCAAGCGCGGCAGAAGACTCATGGTCAGGGCGGGAATGCCGAAGAACGACGCGAACTCGCCGTCACCGCGCTTGGGTTGCTGGTCGGGAAGGATGCCCACCATGCCGCCATCCTTCAGATGCTTGAACAAGGTTCGCACCCCGGACGCTTCGGCACGCACCTGCGTGACGCCCGGCTGCGCGCGCAGCCGCCGGATCAGCGCATCGGCCCAGGGCTGGCGCGGCGGGCGATAGAGGATCGCCAATTCCGACTGTGCCGCCAGCCACTGGTTGAGCAGCTCCCAGTTGCCCAGGTGCGGCGCGGCGATGATGACGCCCCGCCCGGCCGCACGCGCCGCGTCGAACAGCTCGCGCCCTTCCACCTGACGCACCAGCATCAGGTTGCGTGCCGCAGGGCGCGTCCAGAAGCGCGCGGTTTCGAGCAGCGTCCGGCCGGTTTCGGCCATGTTGGCGCGCCACAGCGCCCGGCGTGCAGCGTCGTCCTGCGCGGGAAAACACAGCGCGATGCTGCGCCACGCCACCCGCGCCTCGCGCAGCCGCAGGCCGCGCACCAGCACACCCAGAACCCCGCCCAGCACGTGCAGGGCGCGGTAGGGCAGGCAGCCAATCAGCCACAGGGCGGCGTGGAGCAGGTGGGCGGGCATTTCTGGAGGGGATGGGGCAGGGAATCGGGAATGGTAAGAGCAAAGCCGGGCCGGTGGTCATCGGGGGAATATCCGAACAAGTCTCCACCGTCATTCCAGCGCATGCTGGAATCCATCCTGAAACAGCAACATGGATCCCGGCCTTCGCTGGTGATGACGACTTGTTCAGATGCTCCTCGGGGATGCTCTACCATTTCCCGAGGCCGCAGCCCGATCCGGCTCTTGACCATTCCCGATTCCCGGCTCCATCCCATGATCGCCCTCATCCAGCGCGTTACCCAAGCCAGCGTTCGCGTCGATGAGCGCACCGTGGGGGCGATCGGTCCCGGGCTGCTCGCACTGGTGGCGGTCGAGCCGGGGGACGGTGAGGCGCAGGTGGCGAGGATGTGCGCGCGCCTGCTCGGGTATCGGGTCTTTGCCGACGAGGCCGGCCGCATGAACCGCTCCCTCACCGATGTCGCCGGCGGACTGCTGCTGGTCAGCCAGTTCACCCTGGCCGCCGACACCCGCAAGGGCATGCGTCCGGGCTTCTCCTCGGCGGCTTCGCCCGAAGACGGGCGTCGGGGCTTCGATCGCCTCGTGGCGGAATGTCGGGCGCGCCACGGCACGGTTGAAACCGGGGAATTCGGGGCGCATATGGTGGTCAGCCTGATCAACGACGGTCCGGTCACGTTCTGGTTGCAGGCGTGATCGCACCTCGCCGGCCACCGCTCGCACCGCGCAGAACGACATTTTGCAGGGCCGGTCACGCCCCCGCGTGCGGGGCGGTTCAGCCATCTTCTGGCCGGAAGTGGCCCAAATCGCTATACTGTCGCGTTCTTTCCCCTTGACAAAACCCCATTCAGGTTGCCCATGTTGATCGACAATCAAGACCCGCAGTCGGAGATCAAGAAGCTCATCGCCAAAGGGCGTGAGCAGGGCTACCTGACGTATGCGGAGGTCAACGACCATCTGCCCGACGACATCGTCGATCCGGAGCAGATCGAAGACATCATCGGAATGATCAACGACATGGGCATCGAGGTGCACGAGGTTGCGCCGGATGCCGAGTCGCTGCTGCTTTCCGATGCCGCCCCTCCCGGCTCGACCGATGACGACACCGCGGCGGAAGAGGCGGTGGCGGCGCTCTCGGCGCTGGATGCCGAGGCCGGCCGCACCACCGATCCGGTGCGCATGTACATGCGCGAGATGGGTACGGTGGAACTGCTCACCCGCGAGGGCGAAATCGCGATCGCCAAGCGCATCGAGGAGGGCCTGGGCCAGGTCCAGGCGGCGCTGGCCAGCTTCCCGTGGTCGATCCAGCTGCTGCTGGAAGAGTACGACCTGCACGTCGAGGGCAAGAAGCGCCTGTCCGAAGTGGTCCAGGGCTTCGCCGATCAGGAAGAGCCCGAGGCCGCACCCGCCGCACCCGCCGCCGAGGAAAGCGCCGATGCGGACGTGGAAGAGGACGACGACGCCGAAGACGCGACGTCCGGCGGCGAGGACGAGGACAGCGCGCCGGAGACCGGGCCTGATCCGGCCGAGGTCGCGCGCCGCATGGAGGCGCTCAAGATCGGCTACGAGAAGTTCCGCCGCGCCTACGACAAGGCCGGCCCGGCCGACCGCAAGGTGATCGCACTGCGCGAGGAAATGGCCGTCGAGTTCCTGCGCCTGAAGCTGCCGGCCATCCAGATCGACGGCCTGGTGCGCAAGCTGCGCGAGGTGGTGAACGCCATCCGCAATCACGAGCGGGTGATCATGGATGTCTGCACGCGCCTGGCGAAGATGCCGCGCCGCGACTTCCTGCGCGCCTTCCCGGGCAACGAGACCAACACCGGCTGGGCGGACGACATGATCCGCCGCAAGCAGAAGTGGTCCTCGGGCCTGCGCGAGCACCGCGACGACATCATGCTCGAGCAGGAGAAGCTCGCCGCCATCGAAGTGGCGCTGTTCCTCTCGCTGCCCGACATCAAGGACATCAACCGCGCGATGGCCTACGGCGAGGCGAAGGCGCGCAAGGCCAAAAAGGAAATGGTCGAGGCCAACCTGCGCCTGGTCATCTCCATCGCCAAGAAGTACACCAACCGCGGATTGCAATTCCTGGATTTGATTCAGGAAGGAAACATCGGCCTGATGAAGGCCGTGGACAAGTTCGAATACCGCCGCGGCTACAAGTTCTCCACCTACGCCACCTGGTGGATTCGCCAGGCCATCACCCGCTCGATCGCCGACCAGGCCCGCACCATCCGCATCCCGGTGCACATGATCGAGACGATCAACAAGCTCAACCGCATTTCCCGCCAGATGCTCCAGCAGTACGGCCGCGAGCCGACGCCGGAGGAGCTGGCCAAGGAAATGGAAATGCCCGAGGACAAGATCCGCAAGGTGATGAAGATCGCCAAGGAGCCGATCTCGATGGAAACCCCGATCGGCGACGACGAGGATTCCCACCTGGGTGATTTCATCGAGGACATCAACGTCGAGTCCCCGGTCGAGCAGGCCACCGTCACCGGACTGTCGGAAACGGTGCGCGACGTGCTCGCCGGGCTCACCCCGCGCGAGGCCAAGGTGCTGCGCATGCGCTTTGGCATCGACATGAATACCGACCACACCCTGGAAGAGGTCGGCAAGCAGTTCGACGTGACCCGCGAGCGCATCCGCCAGATAGAGGCCAAGGCGCTGCGAAAGCTGCGCCACCCGTCCCGCTCCGAACAGCTGCGCTCCTTCCTCGACATCGAATGAATGAGCCGCGCGCCGTCGGGCGGCGCAGGCACGATCCAGCGAAAGCGGCCTTCGGGCCGCTTTCGCGTTTGTCGCGGCGCGTTTTCTCGGAGCGGCCGGCTCGCTACACTCTTGTCAGGACTTCAGGGGCTACCGGATGAACACCACGATGACCGATGCGCTCGCACGGCTCTATCCGCTCGATGCGCTGCGCCCCGAAACGCGCGATCAGCTGGCCGGCGAAGCCGCGTTTTCCGACTATGCGCGCGGCGAGGTGCTGTTCCGCGCCGGCGACATGGACGACGACACCCTGTACCTGCTCGACGGCGCGGTGAGCGCCGAGTACCCGGACGGCAAGACCCGCCAGTTCGAGGCCGGGGCGCTGCAGGGGCGCTACTCGCTCGGGGATTCCCAGCCCAGGCGATTCACCGCCACGGTGAGCTCGCCCTCGGCGCGCATCGCGCGCTTCGATCGGCGCTACCTGGAGAAGGTCATCGCCTGGGACCAGATCGCGCGCACAGCCAGCGAGGCGGACGGCGGTGCAGACGCCAACCGCTGGGTCTTCCGCCTGCTGCAGAGCCGCGCCTTCCGCAAGATGCCCACCGGCAACATCGAGCGCATGTTCCAGGGTTTCGAGGAGATCGCGGTGCGCGCCGATGACGTGATCGTGCGCGAGGGCGATCCGGGCGACTATTTCTACGTCATCCGCGACGGTGCCGCGTCCGTGCACAAGCACCTGGACGACAGCGAATCGGTGGTCGCCTACCTGGTGCGCGGGGACTGCTTCGGCGAGGACGCCCTGCTCGCCAACACCACCCGCAACGCCACCGTGAAGATGATGCAGGACGGTCGGCTCATGCGCCTGTCGCGCCGCACCTTCGAGGACGTGCTCAAGCCGCCGGTGGTGGAATGGGTCAACCCCGCGCAGGCATCGCTCCTGGCGCGCACCGGTGCCACCGTGATCGACGTGCGCCTGCCGGCCGAATTCGAGCAGCGCGCCATCCGCGATGCGATCAACCTGCCGCTGTACCGGCTGCGCGAAGATGCGGTCGACCGCTTCGGTCGCGACGACAAACTCATCGTCTACTGCAACACCGGCGAGCGCAGTGCGGCAGCGGCCTTCATCCTCACCCGCCTGGGTTTCGACGTGTACGCGCTTCAGGGCGGCCTGCTGGGCATGCTGCGCCAGCAGGAGAAGCAGGGCGCATGAGCACGCCTGTCGCGGCACCCGACGCGCCGCCCGATGCGGCGGCGGTCCTCGCCTGGCTGTCTGCGCTGCAGGATCGCCTTTGCACATCGCTGGAGACCGCCGATGGCGGTGCCGCGTTCACCGAAGATGCCTGGCAGCGCGACGGTGGTGGCGGCGGCCGCTCGCGCGTGATCAGGAACGGCGCGGTGTTCGAGCAGGGCGGGGTGAATTTCTCGGAGGTCCACGGCGCCGCGCTGCCGGCCTCGGCCAGCGCGCACCGGCCCGAGCTGGCGGGCGCGCCCTGGCGCGCCTGCGGCGTCTCGATGGTGCTGCACCCGAGGAATCCGCACCTGCCGACCACCCACATGAACGTGCGCTACTTCGAGGCGCGCCCGGTGGATGCCGCGCCGGCGTGGTGGTTCGGCGGCGGCTTCGACCTCACCCCGTACTATCCCGTGGATGCCGACATCCGCCACTGGCACGAGGTGGCGCGGCGCACCTGCGCGCCCTTCGGCGAGACGGTGTATGCCGAACACAAGGACTGGTGCGACCGCTACTTTTTTTTGAAGCACCGCAACGAGGCGCGCGGCGTCGGCGGGCTGTTCTTCGACGACCTCAACGCCTGGGGCTTTGCGCGCAGCTTCGCCTACGCGCGCGCCGTGGGCGACGCCTTCCTCGAAGCCTACCTGCCCTTGGTCGAGCGCCGCCGCGACATGCCGTACAGCGCACGCGAGCGCGACTTCCAGCTCTACCGGCGCGGCCGCTACGTCGAGTTCAACCTGGTCTGGGATCGCGGTACCCTGTTCGGCCTGCAGTCGGGCGGGCGCACGGAGTCCATCCTGATGAGCCTGCCGCCACAGGTGCGCTTCGAATATGGCTACGTGCCCGAACCGGGCAGCGCCGAAGCGCGGCTGGCCGATTACCTGCGTCCGCGCGACTGGCTGGCCGAACTCCCGGAAGGCTGATCCGGCACCGGCGACGCTGATTGGCCGCGCCCGGCTTCCACGCGCCGATGTCGCAGGAAGGGGCGTTCGGTCAGCACATAGGAAATCGCCGAAACCAGCACGCTGGCGGCGAACGCCAGAGCCGCCCAGCGCCAGCTCGCCGTGCTTGCCCCGCTCGCCTTGGCGTGGCGCGACAGCCACTCGAGCACCGGATAATGCCAAAGGTACAGGCTGTAGCTGATGGTGCCGATGAAGACCAGCGGACGGTTTGCCAGCAGCGCGCGCATCAAGCCCGTGCGCGACATCGCCGCGGCGCCGAGCAGGGCGGCGAAGGCGCAGCCGAACACGGTGAACTGGAAATACAGCCAGGGGGCCAGCGCCCCATCGACCACATAGCCCGCGCGCGGAAGCAGCCACACCAGCACCAGGGTCACCGCGACTCCCGCCAGCAGCAGGCGGCGGTCGGAACCGCTGCGGCCGAGCATCAACGCGTGTGCCACCAGCATGCCCAGCGCGAACTGGTCCAGACGCCCCGGCAGTTGGATCACCCAGCGGTAGAGCGTGAGCCACTCGACCCCCTGATCAAACACCATCCACCAGACCAGCACCCGGAACCCGACGCAGGCCAGCACGATCACGACGAGCCAGGGCGGCAGCGCGCGCCGCGCGGCGAAGGCCAGCGCCACCAGCGGTGCCACGAGGTAGAAATCCCACTCCACCGGCAGCGACCACCACACCGGGTTGAGCGCCGTCGCGTTGTCGATCAGGTTCGCGGTCAGGGTGACGCTGAGCAGGGCTTCCCCGGCACCCATCGGAAAGCCGCCGGGGCCGAGCGCGGCGAGCAGCGCCAGCACGATCCACTGCGCCCAGAAGGCAGGAAAGACGCGCAGAAAGCGCCGCCGCCAGAAGGTGCCGATGGCCACCTTCGGCCCGCCCAGCCGCGCGGCCACCCACGGCCCGCCGATGAGATAGCCCGACAGCACGAAGAAAAGATCCACGCCCAGATAGCCGTGCGCCGCCAGCGGGGTGAAATCGAGCGGCCCGAGCGCCAGCGCCGGCGCGCCCGTGCGCTGCCAGAGATGGAACACCAGCACCCACAGCGCCGCCACGCCGCGCAGCCCGGTGAGCGCGTCGGCATAGGGCGGCATTCGGGGCGAGGCGGCACGGTTCATCGGCGCGATGATACCGGTGGTCCGTGTGTTTCCCCGCACCGCTTGCCTGCCGTGATTGCGTGCTGGAGAGTACGCGGATGCTGAAGGCGCTCATCGTTCGCTTCATCGCAGCCGCATCGATGCTGGCCGCCGCCGCGCCCGCCGGCGCGCTTTCCACCGCCCGCCTGCCCGGTTGGGTCTGCGGACAGGGCGCGCCGCCGCTGTTCTTCGACGGATTCGAGAGCGGCGATGCGTTCCACCGTGAACCCTCGTACGGCAGCGGTGGGGCCTATCCGGGCGCGCAGGCGCGCAGCGTCGCGGTGCTCGGCCAGCCGCGCGACTACTACCTCTATGTGCCGACCGGCTATCCCTTCGCCGCACCCGCGCCGCTGCTGCTGGTGCTGCACGGGGCCGGCGGCGCGGGCACCGCGCCCGCCGCGGCGCAGTGGCTGCGCGACGAGTGGTCGGCGCAGGCGCAGGCCGGCGGCTTCCTCGTCGCCGCGCCGGTGGCGTCCGGTTCGCAGGGCGGCTGGTCGCCACCGTTCGACTACCCGATGTTCCAGGCGATCCTCGATGACGTCGCGGCCCACTACAACATCGACGCCAGCCGCATCCACGGCTGGGGCTATTCGGCCGGCGGCCACGTGATGCACGACCTGGCGCTGCGCCAGCGCAGCGGCGTGCCGGACATCCGCACCTTCGCCGGCTACGGCATCAGCGCGGGCGTGCTGCAGGCGCTGGTGTGCACTCCGGCCACGTGTCCGACGACGCTGCCGCAAGTGGCGCGCAAGGTGCCGGTCGATCTGCGCGTGGGCACGCAGGACTACTACTACCCGGACGTGCAGTCCGACCGCGACGCCCTCCTCGCCGCCGGCTGGAGCACGGGCGACACCCTGAGCTATGGCGACTTCCCGGAAGGCCACCTCGTTTTCCCGTGGCATTTCCCGGACACCTGGCAGTTCCTCTGCCCCTTCCAGCGGCGGCTGGACTGATCCGCCTCAGCCGCGTTCGCGCATCAGCGCCAGCAGCCCGTCGCGAAATTCCGGTCCGCCGCCGTGCGCGGGGTGGCGGATCTTCGTTGCCTCGATGCCAAGCCCGGCGAGCGTGGCGTGGCCGATATTGCCCACGGCGGCGATGTGCGCGGGACCGAAGATGCCGATGAGCTGTTCGAGCTGGGGCAGGCCGTCGCGCCTGAGCTCGGCCGGCGTCGGCGTGCGGTTGGATTCATCCACGCCGGGCCGGTGCGGGTGCAGCGGCAGCGCCGGCCATACCAGCACCGGTTCGGGCAGCTCCTGGAAAACGCGCTGCACCACGGTGGCGCTGGCCTCGCTGCGCAGGCGCTGGCCCTCGGCGATGAGCCGGTAGCCGGCCTCCGCGCCGCCAAACAGGCCGAAGCGATCCTTCGGCCCCATCATGTTGCTTTCGGCGCAGAAGTTGACCCCGGTGCGCCACGCGCCGCGGTAGCCCGGTGCCTCGCCCACCAGCAGCACCGTGGGCCGCCACGGCAGGAGCTGGCGCAGGAAGACCTGCAGGTTGGAAAAACGGATGCGCCCTTCCGGCGTGGCCGGATCGTAGAGCGCGTGCGCGTCGGCGCGGTCGTGAAAGCCCTGCAGCGTCTCGAACCAGGGTTCGAGCCTGCCCAGCATGCGGCGGGCCCAGGCGGTATCCATCGCGAACCTCCGAAAGCCAAGAAGCCCACAGTGTCGCGCTGCGCGGCGCAGACCCCCAAATCCGCAGGGCGCTACACCGTGCTGCGGCGCTTGCCGATGAAGGGGCGGTACCACTCGCGCACCTGCGCCATGTCGGCATCGGCATCCGGGCCGGGCGTCACCAGCGGGCCGAGAATCATGGTCTTTTCCGGGTAGTGGAAGGCGGCCAGCATCACCGGCACCTGCGCGCTGCGCGCGATGTGCCAGAAGCCGGACTTCCAGCGCTCCACCCGCCGGCGGGTGCCTTCGGGCGCAAGCAGGAACCAGGTCGAACCTTCGCCGCGAAGCCGGGCAGCCGCCTGTTCCACCGCGCCGTGCGCCTTGTCCCGATCCACCGGCACGCCGCCGATCCGCGACAGCAGCCAGCCCAGTGGGCCGCGGAAGGCTTCGGCCTTGGCCAGGAAGGTGATGCGCACCCCCATCGCCAGCATCCCGGCGATGCCCCACACCGCGTCCCAGGCCGAGGAGTGCGGCGCGACGATGATGACGAAGCGCGCAAGATCGGGAAACTCGCCCTCGATGCGCCATCCGCCCAGGCGCAGGATCGTGCGCCCGAAGGCGCGCGCCAGCGCGTTGCCCTGGCGCGGCGCGCTGGCGGGAAGCGCAGGCACCACCGGTCCGGCGCTCATCCTTCGGGATTCCAGCGCGCGCTGCGCCCGCGCTTGATGTCGCCGCGCCCCTTCTTGGCCTCGATGCGCCGTTCCTTGGAAGCGCGCGTGGGTTTGGTCGCAATGCGCGGCCTGGGCGGCACGCGCGCCGCGTCGATCAGCGCGGCAAGGCGGGCGCGCGCGTCCTCGCGGTTGCGGTCCTGGCTGCGGAAGCGCTGCGCATTGATCACGATCACGCCGTCGGCACCGATGCGTCGGTCGCGGCGGGCGAGGAGGCGCTCGCGCACGGCCTCGGGCAGCGAAGGCGAGGCACCGGCGTCGAAGCGCAGCTCCACCGCGGTGGACACCTTGTTCACGTTCTGCCCGCCCGGGCCGGAAGCGCGCACGAAGCGCTCGATCAGCTCCTCTTCGGGAATGGACAGACCGGGCGCGATCGTCAGCATCGGCCGGCGGTCAGAGCGGGTGGCGCTCGAGGAAATCGCGCACGCGCGGCACGATGACCGCGGCCTTGTCTTCCAGCACGTAGTGGCCGGCGTCGTCGAAAATCAGGCTTTCCGCATTCGGCAAACGCTGCTCGAAGCCGCGCAGGAAGTGCGCGTCGAAGACGAAATCGCACAGCCCCCAGACCAGCAGCGCCGGACGGTCGGCGAACTCGCCGAGGCGACGCCCGGACTCCTCGACGATGCGCCAGGCACGATCTTCCGGGCCGAGCGGGATGTCCTGCACGAAGCGCAGGGTGGCGATGCGGTGCGCCCAGGAGTCGTAGGGCGCAACGTAGGCCGCGCGCACTTCCGAGGGCATGCGCTGCTCCACGCCCACGAACGAGGCGGCGCTGGAAAACGCGTTGAGGCCGCGGATCGCAAGCGCGCCCAGGCGCGAATCGCGCCCCAGCCGGAGCTGCCAGGGCATCGGCTTTTCCGCCGGCAGGGGAAAGGCCGCGGTGTTGAGGATCACCATGCGCGCGACGCGATCCGCATCGCGCAAGGCCCAGCCGAAGCCGATCATGCCGCCCCAGTCGTGCACCGCCAGCGTCACCCTGCCGGTGATGCCTAGGTGATCGAGCAGGCTGGCCACGTCGTCGATGCGCGACTGGAGCGTGTAGGCGTAGGCCGCGTCATCCGGCTTGTCCGACAGCCCCATGCCGACGTGGTCGGGCACGATGCAGCGCCAGCGATCGGACAGCGCGCCCACCAGCTTGCGCCAGTAGTAGCTCCACGACGGGTTGCCGTGCAGCATCAGCACCACCTCGCCATCGCGCGGGCCTTCGTCGAGATAGCTCATCGCGATGCCGGGGCGCAGCTCGAAACGCTTTGGCGTGAACGGATAGTCGGGGTAGTGCATGGGGATCGGGTCGCGTCGACAGGCCGGACACTCTAGGTGCGCCGGGCGCTGGCGACAACCGGAGGCGCGGCCCGGGCTCCGCCGCGCCGCCTTCAGATCAGCTTGATCTCGCGCAACCGCTCTTCCAGGTAGCCCTGCGCCGTGATCGGCTCGGGATAGCGACTGGGGCTGTCGGCGCTGATGCAGGAAGGCAGCACGTCGATCAGGAAGTCCGGATTGGGGTGCAGGAAGAAGGGCACCGAATAGCGCGGCGCGCGCGCCGACTCGCCCGGCGGATTGACCACGCGGTGGGTGGTGGACGGATAGACGTGGTTGGTGAGCCGCTGCAGCATGTCGCCGATATTGACCACGATCGTGTCGGCATCCGCGGTGAACGGCACCCATTCGCCCTTGCGGGAAAGCACCTGCAGCCCTTCCGCGCTGGCCCCGACCAGCAGCGTGATCAGGTTGATGTCCTCGTGCGCGCCGGCGCGCACGTTGGGGATGTCGTCGGCGGTGATCGGCGGGTAGTGGATCGGCCGCAGGATCGAGTTGCCGGCGTTGGTCTTGTCGGCGAACCAGTCTTGCGACAGCCCGATGTGCAGCGCCAGCGCCGACAGCACGCGCGAGCCCAGCTCATCGAGCGCGCGGTAGAGCGCCAGCGCGTGCTCCTTGAACCCGGGCACTTCGGCCGGCCAGAGGTTGTCGGCCATCACGGCGCGGTAGCGGCTGTCGGCCGGCAGCTCGCGGCCCACGTGCCAGAACTCCTTGAGGTCGAAATGCTTGGAGCCCTTGGCGGTTTCCACGCCGAAAGGGGTATAGCCGCGCGCGCCGCCGCCGCCGGGGACGTGGTAGTTGCGCTTGACCTCGTAGGGCAGGGCGAAGAACGCGCGAAACGCCGCGTAGGCCGAGTCCACCAGATCCTGCGGAATGCCGTGGTTGCGAATTCCGGCAAAACCCCACTCGCGATAGGAAGCGCCCAGTTCGGCGACAAAGGCGTCGCGTTCGGTGTCGAACCGGCGGATGTCGAGGGTGGGAATGCGGGTCGTCATGGCGGAAGCCTGGGCAGTGGCGGAAAGGCGGCAAGCATAGACCGTTTCGGCATCACCGGACGGGCGTGGCGGCCGGACCACTGCGCCCCGCTCATGCCGGGCCACGACGATTCTCAGGCGGCTGCAGCCACGGCCGCGGCAAGCGCGTCGAGCACCTCGTCCATCAGCGCAGCGTCATCGGCTTCGACCGTCACGCGGATGACGGGCTCGGTGCCGGACGGGCGCAGGAAGGCGCGCCCGCGTCCGGCCACGGCGCGCTGGGCGATCTCCAGCGCGGCGCGCACGCCGTCCGAATCGACGATCCGGCGTGCGTCACCGGCCAGTCGCAGATTGACGGTGCGCTGCGGCAGCGGCCGGTAGTCGGCCAGCGCCTCTTCCAGCGACAACCCGCGCCGCGACAGCACTTCCAGCACCTGCAGGGCGCTGACGATGGCATCGCCCGTGCTGGCGCGATCGAGGCAGAGGATGTGGCCGGAGGCTTCGCCCCCCAGCATGCCGCCCTGCTCGACCAGCGCGCGGTGCACGTGGCGGTCGCCCACGCGGGTGCGCACGAAGCCGATGCCGCGCCCGGCCAGCGCCTGTTCGAGCGCGAAGTTGGTCATCAACGTGCCGGCCACCGGCCCGCGCAGGCGGCCGGTCTGCTGCCAGTCGCAGGCCAGGACGTGGATCAGCGCGTCGCCGTCCACCACCCGGCCGGCGCTGTCGGTGAAGGTCACCCGGTCGCCGTCGCCATCGAACGCGATGCCGAGCGTGGCCCCGATTTCCCGCACCCGCGCGGCGAGGGCTTCGGGATGGGTGGAACCGACGCCGCGATTGATGTTGAGCCCGTCGGGCGCGATGCCGATGGCGTCGACCCGCGCGCCCAGTTCGGTGAACACGCGCGGGCCGACCTGGTAGTTGGCACCGTGCGCGCAGTCCAGCGCCAGGTGCCAGCCTTCCAGGGTGAAATCCAGCGGCACCGTGGACTTGCAGAACTCGGCATAGCGCGTGGCGGCGTCGGAAATGCGCAGCGCCTTGCCGAGGGTTTCCGAGGGCACGGTGGAAAACGGCGCGTCCAGCTCGGCTTCGATCGCAAGCTCGGTGGCGTCGTCGAGCTTTTCGCCGCGTTCGGAAAAGAACTTGATGCCGTTGTCGTGGTGCGGGTTGTGCGAGGCGCTGATGACGATGCCGGCGTCGGCGCGCAGCGAGTGGGTGAGGTAGGCCACGCCGGGCGTCGGCATCGGCCCGAGCAGCCGCACGTCGGCACCGGCCGCCACCAGGCCCGCCTGCAGCGCCGATTCGAACATGTAGCCGGAAATCCGCGTGTCCTTGCCGATCACCACCACCGGCCGGCGCCCGTCGCGCGACAGGGCGCGGCCGGCGGCCCATCCGAGCTTGAGCACGAAATCGGCCGAAATGGCACCCTCACCGACGCGACCGCGAATGCCGTCGGTGCCGAAATGGCGGCGCTCTCCCATCGCGGCGCGCCTCAGGACGCCGCTGCGGGTGTCGGCGGGGGTGCCGGCTGGCGCATCAACAGCGCCAGCAGCGAAGCCAGGGTGTCGCGCGACTCGCGCCGGTCGACAATGGCGTCGATGGCACCGTGTTCGAGCAGGAATTCGCTGCGCTGGAAGCCCTGCGGCAGGGTTTCGCGCACGGTCTGTTCGATCACGCGCGGGCCGGCGAAGCCGATCAGGGCGCGCGGTTCGGCCAGGTTGAGGTCGCCCAGCATGCCAAGGCTGGCCGAAACGCCGCCCGTGGTCGGATGGGTCAGGAACGAGACATAGGGCAGGCCCGCTTCGCGCAGGCGCGCCAGCGCGGCGGAGGTCTTGGCCATCTGCATCAGCGAGAACAGGCCCTCCTGCATGCGCGCACCGCCCGTGGCGGAAAAGCACACCAGCGGGCTGCGGTGCGCGAGCGCGTGTTCGGCCGCGCGGGTGAACTTCTCGCCCACCACCGAGCCCATCGATCCGCCCATGTAGCGGAATTCGAAGGCACAGGCCACGAGCGGTCGGCCCTTGAGCTGGCCATGCATGGACACCAGCGCGTCGCGCTCGCCGCTTTGCTTCTGCGCCGCGCGGATGCGGTCCACATAGCGCTTGGAGTCGCGGAAGCGCAGCACGTCCACCGGCTCCAGCCCGGCGTCCAGCTCCTGCGCGGTATCCGGGTCGAACAGGGCCTCGAGCCGGTCGCGCGCGGTGATCGCCATGTGGTGGCCGCACTTGGGACAGACGTACAGGTTGCGCTCCAGCTCCGGCTTGTAGAGCACGGCGGCGCAGCTGTCGCACTTCTCCCACAGCCCTTCCGGCACCGAGCCGGTCTTCTTCGTGCCTTCGGTGCGGATGCGCGCGGGCATCAGTTTCTGGAGCCAACTCATCGGTCGGTGTCGTCGCGAACAAAGTGGCTAGTGTAGTGCCAGCCCGACGCCGGGCGCATGATGCGCTGCGGCTGCGGTGATTTGCCGGACCCGGCATCCGCGCGCCGTGGCCTCCATCGGCGCGTTTTCGCGTAGTTGCGATATCGGGCGCGGCGCGGAACGCCGGCTGTCCGTCCGACCCTTTCACGGAACGCTTGCCGATGAATCTCCGCCGCCTGTTCGCACTGGCCCTGATCATCGCCTCTCCCTGCGGGGCGGCGCGGGTTCCCGACTGCACCCACACCGGCGCGGGCACGCTCTTCGAGGTCGGTCCGGGACAGGCTTACGCCAGCATCGGCGCGGTGCCGTGGGAGGTACTCAACGCCGGCGACACCGTGCGCATCCACTGGCGCGCGACGCCCTACCGCGAAAAGATCCTGCTGCGTCGCCAGGGCACGGCCGCCCAGCCCATCACGGTGTGCGGCGTGCGCGGGCCGGGCGGCGAGCGGCCGGTGCTCGATGGCGAAAACGCCACCACGCGCGCGACGATGGGCTACCGCGTCGTGGCCACCGAGCCGCGCGGCCTGATCCACGTGAGCTGGGGCGCGGGCGATGCCTGGGGCTTCAAGCCGCGCCACCTGCGCATCCAGGGCCTGCACCTCCGCCACGCCTTCCACGAGTATGCGTTCAGCGCCAGCGACGGCAGTACCCAGACCTATTCGCCCAACGCCGCAGGCATCTTCGTCGAGCGCGGCGAGCACGTCGTGGTGCGCGACGTGGTGCTGGAAGGCAACGGCAACGGATTTTTCGTCGCCTCGGGAGATTCGGAGGAAATGCTCTCGCGCAACGTCCGCATCGAGTTCTCCGAGCTTTACGGCAACGGCACCGTCAGCGTGTCCAACGACCGCCACCACAACCTCTACACCGAGGCGGTAGGCATGACGATCCAGTTCAACCGCTTCGGCCCGCTGCGCGCCGGCTCGTCCGGCGGCAACCTCAAGGACCGCTCCACCGGCACCGTGGTGCGCTACAACCTCATCGACGGCGGCGCGCGCAGCATCGATCTGGTGGAAGCGCAGGAAAGCTGGCCGATGGTGCAGGCGCTGCCCGAATACCGGCGCAGCTTCGTCTACGGCAACCTCATCGTCAGCGATCCGGGAGGGCCGGGCAATCTGGTGCACTACGGCGGCGACAGCGGCTGCTACGTCAACGGCCAGGTCGATCCCGCCCTCGCCTGCTACCGCAAGGGCACGCTGCATTTTTTCCACAACACCGTTGTCGTGCGCGCCGACCAGTCCACGCGCTGGCGCAGCATCCTGTTCGACGTTTCCACCAACGACGAACGCGTGGACGCGCGCAACAACCTGGTGTTCCTGCGCGCCTGGACGCCGGGCGCGGTGCCGACGAACCTGTCCTGGATGCACCAGTACGGGCTGCTCGACCTGGGCACGAACTGGGCCTCGCCCACGCTGACCCCGTGGCGCGACAACACCACGCCACAGGGCGCGATTTCCGGCCTCGGGAGCGTGCTGACCAACGCCGCCAACGCGCCGGGCCTCGTCGACGAGGCGGGCGCGGACTTCAGACTCGCGTTCAGCAGCGATGCGGTGGACGCGGGCATGGCGCTGCATCCCGAGGCGATCGCGCAGGGGCACACCGTGAATGCGCAGTACCTGGCCCACGCCGCCGGCCAGCCGCGGCCCGACGACGGCGCGCCGGATCTGGGCGCGTTCGAGTACAACGGCGGCCTGTTCGCCGATGGCTTCGAGGCGTTTTCGCCGTGACCTTCGCTCATCGCTCCACCGCCAGCGCGCTGATCCTGGTCGCCCTGCCCTGCGCTGCGGCCGGCCCGGGTCCGGTCGGGCACGACAACGGCCAGCTCCACTCCTGCACCGGGTTCCTCGCCTCCCAGCCGGCCGTGATCTGCGTGCGCGCCGGCGCGGCGGCGGGCGGCAGCGGGTCGGCCGCCGCGCCGCTGGCGACGATCTCCGCCGCGATCGCGGGTGCCAAGGCCGGCGACATCGTGCAGGTGGCGGCGGGGACGTATCCCGAGAACGTCGCGCTGGGCGGCTTCGGCGCGCCCAGCGGCACGCACCTGACCCTGCTGGGCGGATTCAGCGCCGATTTTTCGGCACGCGATGCCGACCAGCACGCTTCCCGCATCGACGGCGGCCTCACCAATCCCGCGGTGCAGCTGCATCTGGATTCGAACCAGACCACCGTGCTCGATGGCTTCATCCTTACCCGCGGACGCGGTCTGGGCAGCAGCTGGGCCGACGGCAGCGGCCACGGCGGCGGCGTCCACGCCGCGCTCGACGGCAACGGCGCGATCGTCATCTCGCACAATCTCATCCACGGCAACTTCAGCAACCAGCACGCCAGCGCCGATTCGCGCGGCGGCGGCATCCACGCCCACACGCAGGATTGGGGCGGTGCCACCGGCACGATCCGCATCGACCACAACACCGTGCGCGACAACCAGGCCGGCAAGGGCGCGGGCATCCACGTGTCCGGGCGGCACGCCGAGCTGCGTCACAACCTGGTGGAGAACAACACCGGGCACCACGACCACGGCGGCGGAATCTATGTCGCAGCCAACGCGCTGCTGGCCGACAGCATCGTGCGCGGCAACGCGATCGGTGCCACCCAGGGCTATGGCTGGGGCGGCGGCGTACTGGTGGCGGGCACCGACGCCGAGCTGCGCGGCAACCTCATCACCGGGAACTACGCCCCGACCGCCGGCTCCGGGGTGTTCTGGGACGAGGGCGCGACCGGCACGATGCGCAACGACCTCCTCCACCACAACCTGTGCCCGAACGGCAGCCGTTCGGCCGCGGCGATCTACATCGACGGCGGGCCGGGCGGGCCGTCGCAGGTGAACATCGAGAGTATTACCGTGGCCGATCACCTCTGCCCCGGCACGGTGCCCGACGGCGCCGCCGTGGTGGTCGAGGACGGCTCGCAGGTCACGGTTCGAAACGCGATCTTCCGCGGCAACAGCCGCGACTTCGCCACGCTCTCGGGCGGCAGCTTCGCCATCGCCTGGTCGATCACGCAGGAGCCGGGCACAGGCAACTTCCAGGCCGATCCCCTGTTCGCCGACGCCGGCGGCGGCGACTACCGACTGCGCTCGGCCGCCGGACGCTTCACGCCCGCAGGCTGGGTCATGGATGCGGTGACCAGCCCGGGCATCGACGCCGGCGATCCGGCATCCGACCACGCGCTGGAAACCCAGCCCAACGGCGGGCGCATCAACCTCGGTGCCCATGGAAACACGGTTTGGGCGAGCCGCAGCCCCGGCAGCGACCGGCTCTTCGGCGATGGATTCGAGTCGTAGGCAACGCTGGAGTCGACAGCCCCGCAGGGCGGAACCCGCGCGGCGGATTCCGCCGTTGTCGCACTCATGGCGGAAACGCCTGCGGCGGTTCCGCCCTACCCGGGAATCAGCCGCTCCGGCGTGCTTTCAGCAGGGAGCAGCTCCATCGCCATCACCACCGCATCCTCGCGCCCCTTGTGCGCCGGGTAGTAGCCGGGACGGCGGCCGATCTCGTTGAAGCCGATGGATTCATACAAATGCACGGCGGCGAGGTTTGACGGGCGCACTTCCAGGAATATCCGCTCCACCCGGTGCCAGCGCGCCGCGTCGATGAGGCGTGCGATCAGGTGGCGACCGTGGCCGCGCCCCTGATGCCGCGGCGCGATGCAGACGTTGAGGATGTGCGCTTCGCCCGCACCCGTCGACAGCACACCGTGGCCGATGATCTTGCCATCACGCTCCAGCACCCAGCAGCCGTGCCCGGCCAGCAGGCACTCGCGGAAGATGCCCTGGGTCCAGGGAAACTCGTAGGCCGCCAGCTCGTTCTGCATCACCGTTTCCAGATCGGTGGTGCGCATCGCCCGCAGGGTGGCGGCGCAGGACGGGACGACGCTCATCGGACCATCTCGCGCAGCTGCCGCCGCAAGCTGCGCAGCTGCGGCCAGGCGATGCGCTTTTCCAGCGCGTCGCGCAGACGCGCGAGGGCCGGCAGGCGCAGCGCGCCGCGCGCCGCGTCCACGCCAAAGGCCAGCATCGGAATGCCTTCGGGCGGCGCGCCGCCGGATACCCACTGCACCTGCGCGACGGTGAGTCCGAGGCTGGCGAGCAGGTCATCCAGCAACCGCGCATCCGGCCCCGGCGCGGGCCAGGTGCCGCTACCCGCGACGCAAAGCCTGATCGTGCGTTCCGCGGGTGGATCGACGGCATCACGCGCGGCTGCGCGAGCCGGGGTTTCGCTGCCGGCGCGCGGCGCAGGAACCGGCGCCCCGGGCCGGACGACATCGCGCCGGACCATCGGCACCAAGCCCAGCGCCTCCAGATGCGCACGCTGCAGCGCGCCGAACCGGCTGCCGTCCTTGCTGCCTGCCACCGCCGCTCCCTCGCCCATCATGCGCCCACCTATCGCATCCGCACCGCATCATTGCCCGCCGCGGCGCGACGCGCGCGTTCGGCGAGATCGGCGATGAACTCGCCGTGGATCTGATCCAGCGCCTGGCCGTAGGCGCGCACCGAATCGGCCACCCGGTCACCGGCGGCCGGGAGCTGGCGGTGGTACTCGCCGATCACCCACGGGCGTCCGCCGCCGGGCGGCTCGGCGCGCAGCACGAGGCTGACCGCCACCTCCCAGCCCGTGTCCGTGCGAACCCGGTCGAGCCGCGCGATGCGCCCATGCACGCGCAGCACCTCCAGCCGCGTCGGCAGCCGGTCGGTAACCACCCGCGCGATGCCCGAGGCCCGCAGGTCCGCCACCAGCCGGCGCTGCAGCAGGCGCACGGGCGGGTCGATCCAGAGCTGGTAGTGGTAGGCGCGCAGCCGATCGGCCTGCGCATCGAGCGTGTAGATCAGCGCCTGATCGGAATACAGGCCGTCGGCGGTAAAGGTTTCCACCACGATCGGCAGTTCGACCAGCGGTGCGTCCAGGCGCTCGCGCGGCACCGGTTCGGGCAGCCGGTACCAGGTGGTTTCCGGGGCGCTGGGCACGCCGGCGCAGCCGGCCAGCAGCGCGGCAAGGATGAGGACCAGCGGGATGCAGCGATTCATTTTTCCTCCCCCTCATCGGCCTTGGGGCTGAACAGCAGGCGGTTCGGGTTGCGCCGGATCTCGCGGGCGAATTCGTCGAAATTGCGGCTGGAGGAATCCAGGTGGTGCGCCACCGAATCCATGCGCTGGGCAAGCGTCCCCACGACGCGTTCCAGATCCGTCACCACCTGCCGGATGTCGGGCCGGTTTTCCGCGAGCGCCGCGTTGAGTCCGGTGACCAGTTCGCGGGTTTGCGCGTGGGTCTCGCGCAGATCGGCGGCCAGGCTGCGCAAGTCGGCGAGGGTGCCGCCGATGGCTTGCCGATTGTCCTCCCCGACCAGGGCGTTGACCTGATCGGCGGCATGGTTGAGGCGCGCCAGCAGCGCCTGGGTCTCGGTCACCAGCGGCGGCAGGCCGGTGTCGATGGAGCCGGAAATCGATTCCACCCGGGTCGCCAGGGTCTCGGCCAGCGGACGCAGCCGGTCGCGGGTCAGGATGGTGAGCTCGTCGGCCAGCTCGTTCATGGCGGCGAACACGTCGCCCCCGGTTTCGCTCGCCAGCTCCGCGCCCGATGCGAGCATCACGGCGCTCTGGCCGCCGCGGATGGCGATGCGCACGTCGGCCAGGAGCCCGCTGGCCTGGAGCTGGGCCACGCTGTCCTCCGGGATCGGCCAGTCGCTGCGCAGCGCCAGTTCGACCCGGTAGCGCAGCACGGCGGCGCGCTCGGGCACGATGTCGGCCACCTGCCCGATGCGAAATCCCTGGTACAGCACCGGCGCGCCGAAGCGCAGGCCGGTGACGTTGTCGAAATGGGCGTGGTAGCGCGTGCTGGCACCGCGGCTGCCGGTGATGGCCATGAGGGTGGACAGCAGCAGCGCGAACGCCACCACCACGGCCAGGCCGATCAGGGTGTAGTTGGCGGTATCGCGCCTCATCGCCGCGCCGCCCAACGCTTCGGGTACGGGTTCATCACGCTTCCTCCTCGGTCAGCCGGCGCAGGTAGGCATCCACGTCCACCTCCACTTCGCGCGGGCGGCGGTTGAGCAGGTCCTGGATGCGCTCATTGTCGCTGGCCCGCACCTGGGCCACGGTACCGGTCATCAGCACGCGTCCCTGGTCGAGCACGGTAATGGTATCGGCAATCTTGAACGCCGACTCCAGCTCGTGGGTGACCACGACGATGGTCATGCGCATGGCGTCGCGCAGTTGCAGGATCAGTTCGTCCAGCTCGGCGGAAACCACCGGGTCGAGCCCGGCGGAGGGCTCGTCGAAGAACATCAGGCGCGGGTCCATCACGATGGCGCGGGCCAGCGCGGCGCGCTTGACCATGCCACCGGAAAGCTGGCTGGGCATGAGATCCTGGAAGCCGCCGAGGTTGACCACTTCCAACTTCAGCCGGCTCATGATGCGGATGGTGTTTTCGTCAAGCCGGGTGTGCTCGCGCAGCGGCAGGGCGACGTTGTCGCCCACCGTCATCGAGGTGAACAGCGCGCCGCCCTGGAAGCTGACGCCGATCCTGCGCCGCAGCGCGAGAAGCTCGCGCGCGCCGGCCCGCGCCAGGTCCGTGCCGAGCAGCCGCACCGCACCGGCGCGCGGCTTCTGCAACCCGATCAGGTGCCGCAGGAGCGTGCTCTTGCCCGAGCCCGAGCCGCCCATCACCACCCGGATCTCGCCCGGCGCCACGGAAAAATCCACCCCGTGCAGCACCTGCCGGCGCCCGTACCAGGCGTCGAGGCCGCGGACGTCGATGATGGGCTCCACGGATGCGGGAATCGGTGATGGAGAAACGGGAATCGTCATGGCGCGCGCCCATCGGCCCCAGTCGCGCAAACAGCGGGGGCATCTGGCTCCCTGCATGCGCGAAGCGCCTCGCAAGCCCCGCCCACTCCCGATTCCCCTTTCCCCATTTTTGCCCTCACCGATTCAAAAAAAACGAAAACAGCATGTCGGCCAGCACCAGGGCGCTGATCGACAGCACCACGGCGCGGGTGGTGGCGCGACCGACGCCTTCGGCACCGCCGCTGACCGAGAAGCCCACGCTGGTACCGATGAGGGCGATCAGCAGGCCGAACACCACGCTCTTGGAAAGCCCTTCCCACACGTCGCGCGGGGTCATGAGTTCGAGCGTCTGGCCCAGGTAGCCGGACAGGCTCAGATCCAGCGGGCCCATCGAGTACAGGCCGGCGCCGAGGATGGCCACGGCATCGGCCAGGATCGTCAGTACCGGCAGCATCACCAGCATCGCCAGCAGCGCCGGCGCGACCAGATAGCGCACCGGATCCACCCCGATCACGGCGAGCGCGTCCACCTCCTGCGACACCACCATCGAACCCAGTCGCGCGGCCAGCGCCGAGCCGCTGCGCCCCGCCACCACGATGCCGGTGATCAGCGCGCCGAACTCGCGCATGATCGACTTGGTGGAGGCCACCACCACCTGACTCTGCGCGCCGAACTCCGCCAGTGCGGCGATGAACTGGATGCCCAGCATCACGCCCACCGTCATCGCGAGCAGGCAGACGATGGGAATGGCGTCCACGCCGATCTGGCGCATCTGCTCCAGCACCATGCGCGGGCGCACCGGCTGGCCCACGCGCCAGCCCAGGACCAGGAACCAGAGCGACTCGAACAGGAGGCTGGTGCCATAGCCGATCTCCGACACCACCGTGACGGTGCGCCTGCCGATGCGTTCGAGGCCGGCGAAGATCGCTTCCACGGCTCAGTCCGCCGCCCCCGTGCGGATGGTGAACACGCGGTCCAGCCGCGCCAGCTTCAGCACCGCCAGCACCGGCGCGCTGACGTTCACCAGCTCGAACGGCTGGCCGCGTCCGCGCGCGTTCTGGAATCCTTCCACCAGCGCCGCGATGCCGGAAGAATCGATGTAGCTGACCTGGGCCAGGTCCACCGCCACGCGCGGCGCGCGCTCGAGCGCGCCGAGCACCTCGCGCCGCACCTGCGCCGACCACGACAGGTCCACCTCGCCGCCGAGCACCACGACGGCGCAGTCGCCGTCGATCCGGGTATCGCACTGGCTCATCGGGCTTCCTCCTCTGGCAGCAGGTGCTTGACCATGCGAAGACGGTTGCCGCAGCGCCCCTCGCGCGGCTCCAGCGACCAGTCATCCATCAGGCTGTCGATCAGGTTGAGCCCCAGCCCGCCGGGCCGGCACTCGGACAGGTCGCGCGGCACCAGCGTGCCATCTTCGACGCAGGGAGCGCTGTCGAGCAGCTCGAACACCAGGTCGTCGCCCTCGCGCGTCAGGTTCAGCTGGATCAGCGCGTCGGCACCGCCGGCGTGTCCGTGCCGGATGATATTGGTGCAGGCCTCGTCCACCGCCAGCACCAGCGCCTGACGCAGCGCGACATCCACGCCGGCGCGCGCGAGCGCCGCGGCCAGGGCGTGGCGCACGGCGGCCATTTCACTCGCCTGGGCCGGGAAGCTGCGTTCCAGCAGCAGGGTTTCGGAGCAGGGCGGGGCGCCGCTGATCAGCATCAGGGTGATGTCGTCGGTGACCCGCAGCCCGCGCAGGTGGCGCGCCAGCGCGCGCAGGCGCGCCTCGGGCACCAGATCGCCCAGTCCCTGCAGCAGCGCCTGCACCCGATCCACGCCGAGCGGAACGCCATCGGCATCGCGCACGTCGGTGACGCCATCGGAGTAGAGGTACAGGCTGGCATCGGCGAGCTGCGTGCGCTGCTCGGGGAACACCATCCGGCGCAGGATTCCCAGCGGCGGGCCCTCGGCCTCGAACACCTCTGCCGAGCCGTCGGACGCCACGCGCACCAGCGGCGGGAAGCCGGCGTTGGCCCACACCGCCTCACGCGTGGCGGGGTCGTAGTGGCCGGCCGCGGCGCACACGAACATGCCCGGCGCGATCGCCTCGCCCAGCTCGTCGTTGACCCGCGCCAGCCAGTCGCCCGGGCGCAGCCCTTCCTTGCCGGCCCAGCGCAACAGGCTGGCGCAGCGCACCATCAGGAAGGCCGCGTCCAGGCCCTTGCCCGCCACGTCGCCCACGGTGAACGCGATGCGCCCGTCCGGCAGGTCGAAGAAATCGTAGAAGTCCCCGGAAATCTCCTGCGCCGCCAGGTTCAGCGCGCGCAGCGGATAGCTGCCGCGCCGACGCCGCGGCAGCATCGAGCGCTGCAACCGCCGGGCCATGCCCAGCTCGCGCCGGATGCGCTGCTGTTCCACCAGTTCGCCAGCCATGCGCGCAGTGTTGAGCGCCAGCGCCATCGGGGCAGCCAGCAGCCGCAGCGCGTCCAGGTCCGCCTCCTCGAACAGCGCGTCGCCGCGCTTGTTGATGGCCTCGATCGCACCGATCACGCCCTGTGCGGTCACCAGCGGCGCGCACAGCACGCTGCGGGTGCGAAATCCGGTGCCGGTATCGACACTGGTGGCGAAATCCGGGTCGGCGTAGGCGTCGCGCACCATCTGCGACTGGTTTCGCGCGACCGTCCGCCCGACGATGCCCTGACCCACCGGAATACGCAGGCCGAGGATGTCCACCGGCCCCTGGCAGGCGCGGCACTCCAGCGTCTGTCCATCCTCGGACAGCAGGAACACGCTGACCGCCTCGGCGTCGAGATAGCGTGCCACGAAGCCTGTCGAATCGCGCAAGGTGCGCGTGAGGTCCACCGATACCGCAAGCTGCTGGCTGACCTCGGCCAGCAGGGTCAGCAATCCGTTCCGCGCCGTGGTTGCGGTGGTGGTCATCCCGGCGTGACGGGTGGCTGCCGATTGCGCCGCAGCCGACCCCAGACCCAGCCGAGCGGCCCGGACAGCAGGTAGATCGTCGAGGCGGCGAACAGCACCCGCGCCGTGTCGATGGCCAGCAGCACCAGCAGCCCGAGCGCCAGCAGCACCGTCATGAAGGGGACGCGCCCGCCGAACGGCAGGCTCTTGAAGCTGAAGTAGCGCACCCGGCTCACCATGAGCAGGCCGGTGACGACGGTGATGCCCAGCGCGATCCAGCGCACCTGGCCGCCGCTCATGTTCATGCGGCTGTCCAGGGTCCAGATGAACGACATCATCACCGCCGCCGCGGCCGGACTGGCCAGACCGATGAACCAGCGCTTGTCCACCACGTCGACCTGGGTATTGAAGCGCGCCAGCCGCAGCGCCGCGCAGGCGGCATAGAGAAAGGCCGCCGACCAGCCGATCTTGCCTGCGATCGGGCCATCGAACTGCAGCTCCGACAGCGCCCAGTGATACATCACCAGCGCCGGCGCCATGCCGAAGCTGATCAGGTCCGACAGCGAGTCGTACTGGACGCCGAAATCGCTCTGGGTGCCGGTGAGTCGCGCGATGCGCCCGTCCAGCCCGTCCAGGACCGCCGCCACGAACACCGCGATGCAGGCGTCCGTGAAGCGCCCCTGCGAGGCGGCGATGATCGCGTAAAAGCCGGCGAACAGCGCACCGGAGGTGAACAGGTTCGGCAAGAGATAGATGCCGCGCGGACGCGGCTTGGCGGCGGGGGCCGGGGTTTCCATGTGGCATCCTGCGGGTATCCGGGGCCAGTGTAGCGCGAGCCTGCGGCCGCGCGCGGCCACGGCGGTGCACCGCATCGCCCGCGTTTGGTGCACACTGCGCACCGGGGAATCCGCCAGATCCAGGAGTCACACCACCATGCGCATCACCCACATCCTCGTCACCCTGGCCCTCGCGGGCGCGTGGCTGACCGCCGGCGCCAGCGACGTCTATCGCTGGGTCGATGAAAAAGGCGTCTCCCACTATTCCGACAAGCCGCCGGCGGATGGCAAGTTCGAGCGCGTCAACGTCCGCGCCGGCGGTGCCAGCGCCGTCTCCACGCCGGACCCGGCCGCCGCCGAGCAGGAGCCGGCCAAGGAGGATCCGGCGATCGCACGGGCCGAACGCTGCAAATCCGCGCGCGTCAACCTCGCGGCGCTGCGCTCCAACCTCGAAGTGAGCATCGAGGACAACGGCAAGACCCGCGCGCTGAGCGAAAGCGAGCGCCTGGAGTACGCCGACCGCAACGAACGCGCCATCGCGCTCGACTGCGACGCGCCCTGAGGCACCCGCGGCCCGCTCCGTCGCCATGCGAAACGCGTTGATCGGTGCCGTTGTCGTGCTTGCGTTGCTGGCCGCCGCGGCGGCGTGGCTTTGGCGCTACCAGCCGGAGCGCCTGCCGGCGGAATGGCGGCGCCAGAATCCGCATTCGCGCGAGTATTCGCCCGCGGTCTACCGCTGGCGCGACGAGGCCGGTCAGGTACACCTGACCGACACCCCGCCGCCCGACCGCCCCTACGAAACCGTGCGCATCGACCCTCGCCAGAACGTCGTTCCGACGACCCTGCCGCCGCCCGGCGCCACGCGCTGAGGCGGCAGGCAGCGGCGCGAAGCGTGCCGGCACGCTACAATCCGACGTTTGCCTTCACCGTCGGAACCCGGCCATGCGCCTGTCGCAATTCCATCTCAACACTTCCCGTGAAACCCCGGCCGACGCGGAGATCGTCAGCCACCAGCTGATGCTGCGCACCGGCATGATCCGCAAGCTCGCGGCCGGCATCTACACCTGGAGCCCGCTCGGCCTGCGGGTGCTGCGACGGGTGGAGGCGGTGGTGCGCGAAGAAATGGACCGCGCCGGCGCGATCGAGATGCTGATGCCCTCGGTGCAGCCGCGCGAGCTGTGGGAAGAAACCGGGCGCTGGGAGAAGTTCGGCGGCCAGCTGCTCAAGATCCGCGACCGCAAGGAGGCCGAGTATTGCTACGGCCCCACGCACGAGGAGGTCATCACCGACTTCGCGCGCAACGAGCTGCAGTCCTACAAGCAGCTGCCGGTCAACTTCTACCAGATCCAGACCAAGTTCCGCGACGAGATCCGCCCGCGCTTCGGGGTCATGCGGGCGCGCGAGTTCCTGATGAAGGACGCCTATTCCTTCCACCTGTCGCCCGAATGCCTGGAGCGCGGCTACCAGACGATGCACGCGGCCTATACCCGCATCTTCACCCGCCTGGGCCTGAAGTTCCGCGCGGTGAAGGCCGATTCGGGCGCGATCGGCGGCGACGCCTCGCAGGAGTTCCACGTGCTGGCCGATTCGGGCGAGGACGCCATCGCCTTTTCCGACGCCTCCGCCTACGCCGCCAACCTGGAAGCGGCCGAAGCGCTGGCACCGGCGGCACCGCGCGCCGCAGCGGCCGAGGCGATGCGCGAGGTGGCGACGCCGACGCAGAAGACCTGCGAGGACGTGGCCGCGCTGATGGGCATCGCGCTGGCGCGCACGGTGAAGTCGCTCGCACTCATGACGCCGGACGGCTTCGTGCTGGCACTGGTGCGCGGCGACCACACCGTCAACGAGATCAAGCTCGCCAAGGCACCGGGCCTGGGCGAAAGCCGTTTCGCCACCGAGGCGGAGATCGCCGACTATCTGGGCAGCGAACCGGGTTTTCTCGGGCCGGTCGATCCGAAGAAGCCGATCACGGTGGTCGCGGACCGCACGGTCGCGGCGATGGCGGATTTCGTGGTCGGGGCCAATCGCGCCGGATTCCACCTCGCCGGCGTCAACTGGGGCCGCGACCTGCCCGAACCGACCCACGTCGCCGATATCCGCAGCGTGGTCGAAGGCGATCCTTCGCCCGATGGCCAGGGCACACTGAGCATCGCGCGCGGCATCGAGGTCGGCCACGTATTCCAGCTCGGGCAAAAATATGCCGAAGCGATGGATTGCACGGTGCTGGCGGAAAACGGCAAGGCGCAGACCGTGTGGATGGGCTGCTATGGCATTGGCGTCTCGCGCATCGTCGCCGCCGCGATCGAGCAGAACCACGACGCCGCCGGGATTGTCTGGCCCGAGCCGATGGCACCGTGGAAAGTGGCGGTATGCATCATCAATCCGAAAAAGGACGAGAGCGTCGCCGAAGCGGCCGAGGCGCTGTATCGGCAGCTCACGCGCGCCGGACTGGACGCGGTGCTCGATGATCGCGGGCTGCGCCCCGGTCCGATGTTCGCCGACATGGAGCTGATCGGCATCCCGCACCGCATCGTGGTTTCAGAACGCGGCCTGGCGGCGGGCACGTTCGAATATCGCGCCCGCGACGCCAGCGAGAGTGAAACGCTGGACCGCGCTGCCCTGCTCGCACGCCTGGCGGTGGCCTGACGGCCCGAGGGACAGGCCGCGTTCGGGAAATTCCCGCGCGGCGCGACAGCCGGCCGCGCCGACGGAGAATCAGCGGCCGTCGCGCTGGAGCAGACGCGAAATCGCGCCCCCCATGCGCCGCACGAAGGTGCCGGGCGACGCGCTGGCCGCCATCAGCGAGACCACGCGCTTCTCGTCTTCCTGCAGCTGCGTCGCCAGCTTGGCTTCCCACTCGCGCCGGACCTGATCACGCTGAACCTGGCTCTGAAGCTGGCGGCGCACGTCGGCACCCACCTTCTCGCGTCCGAAGTGCAGGTTTTCACGCAGCAGGTAGCGGCCCAGCGCATCGAAGGTGTCCTCGGTCAGGGCATCGGCCGTCATACTGCGCTGCAGCGTACCGAAGGCCTCGACGTTGGAAAGGGTCAGCTTGAGCTGCCCGGATTCGAGCGTGGCAATTCCGTGCACCTTCACGGGAATCCGGCCGCGCGCCTGGAAGCGTCCGGATACCGCGTCGCCGTTGGCATTCTTGGTCACATCGTGCAGGCCGGCCAGCTGGTGGTTCTGCAGCAGTCCATTCACCAGCCGCACCTTGCTGGGCGTATCGGCCACCACCAGCGTGCTTTCTTCCGGCGAAACCTGCGCCGCGAACGAAAACTCGATTTCCACCTGCGTGGCGGCGGGCGTCACGCGGCACTCGAACGGCGCCTCGCCGAACGCCACGGCGTCGCCATATCCGGCGATCGGATAGACCAGGCGGATGCGGCGGCGCGCGGCGCTCAGGGTGGCGGCGAGACGGGTCAGGTAGTCTCCGAAACGCTCGACCGCGGGCTTGAGCTGATCTTCCCACGCCGCCACGCGCTCGCGCTGCACGGCAACCGCAGCCCCATCGCCAGCGCCGACGCTGTGCAGGCGCGCGGCTTCCTTCTCCAGTTCGTCCAGCAGTCCCATGTCACCCTCCGTGCCTGCGCAGTGCGTGGTTTGCCGCGCAACAGTCATGGTGCACGCTACCGCGCCGCACAGGCGGCGGCAAGCCGTATCGCCCCTCCTTGCACCGATCCGGGGTCACGGAAGCAGCGCTGCGGCGGCGCGGGCGGCAGCGGAGAAACTCAAGGCACGAAACAACGCTTTTGCCCGCGCCGCCCCCCGTGCACGGTGTCGCGAACTGCCTTCGGGTCCACTGCCGGATCAATGACCGCATACCGCGTGCCGCGACCTTGCCGGATTTTGCCGTCGCGATTTCCCGCTTGTCAGCAGTATTGGACAGGATTATCCTTGGGCTTATCCCACGGTTGGGTAATAATGCCGGCGGGATTCCGCTATGCGTACCGCGCATCCCGTTATCCAGAGAGGAACCCCATGAGCATCGATTTCTCGTCCATGACGCCCAAGGCACTGCAGAAGCTGATCGCCGAAGCCACCCGCGAGCAGAAGCGCAAGAAGAAGCGCGCGCCGATTGCCCAGGTGCGCGCCAAGCTGACGCGCACCGCCCGGACCGAAGGCTATACCATTGCCGAACTGTTCGGCGGCGCGGCACCGGCCGCGACGGCCGCCACCAAGACACCGCGCCGCAGGGCGACGAAGTTGACCACGACCCGCAAGGTGGCTCCGAAGTACCGCAATCCGGCCAATCACGAACAGACCTGGACCGGGCGCGGCAAGGCACCGCTGTGGTTCAACGCGCTGATCGACTCGGGCAAGACCCGCGAAGAGCTGCTTATTCCCGTGCAGGCAGGCTGAAGCCGCGCAAATCACGAAAACCCCCGCCGCGGCGGGGGTTTTTCGTTTCCGCCCTGCACCGCGGCCGGATCAAAGATTGTGCCGCGCCGGAGCAAGGACGTTGCCGATCAACATGCCGCCGACCAGCGCCACCAGGATCGTGCCAAGCTGCACCGCGGTATCCAGACCCAGCGCCACCTGCTGCTCGAATATCGAACTGAGGCCGCGGAAGCCGACGCTTCCGGGCACCATCAGGATGATGCCCGGCACCCGGATCAGCGCGCCGGGGCGATTCATGCGGCGGGCGTAAAGGTTGCTGAGCACGGTAATCACCACGCTGGCCACGAACACCGCGGCACTGCCCGGCAGCCACAGCCCGACGATTCGCGTGGTGAGATATCCCGTGATCGCGGAAAGCATCACCAGGGCATAATCCCGGCGCGCGGCCTTGAACAGCACCGCGAACGCCCACGCCGCCGCGAGCAGCGCCGGCCATTCGGTCCACGCCGGCACCACCGCCACGTCGCGGTAGTCCATCGGCGTCCAGTGCAGCAGGAGCGCGATCTGGGAAGCCACCATGCTGCCGAAGGCCAGCTTGAGCAAGGTCGTCACCGCGCCGGCAAAACGCGCCGTGCCCGAGACCAGCTGCTGGCTGGTCAGTTCGGATACGGCGTTGGTCAGCGCCATTCCCGGCAGCAGCACGATCAGCGCCGCCACGATGACGGTCTTGAGCGAAAGCGGAACGACGCAGGTCGCGACGGCGGCGGCCAGCAGCGTGACGAAAATGCCGGCCAGCAATTCCATCGCCTCGCTCCACCGCGGGCGCCCGGCACCGAACAGGAAGGCCAGGCCCACCAGCAGGCCGATCACGCCGGCAACGGCCACGTCCACCACGCTCGCGCGCAGCAGCGTGGCTACGGCGGCGGAGACCACGCCGAAACTCAGCGTGGTTGCAATGGCATCGCCCCGCGGGGCCGGGCGATCAAGTGCATGCAGGGCCTTCACCGCGCCCGAAACATCGAGCTCGCCGCGCAGCGTGCGTTCGGCGATCGCGTCGGTTTCGCACAGCTTGCGCAGGTCCAGGTCGCCCGGTGCCAAGCGGATCACGTGGGTGGTGTTGGAAAAGGTGTCCGGCTGGCTGGCATCGGACAGCGACAGGATCAGGCCGGTGGGATTGGCCCAGGGCGCGCAGCGCAGCCCCAGGCGCGCCGCCACGCCGCTGATCGCCCCTTCCAGGCGCTGCGCGGTGGTGCCATAGGTGTGCAACCGGGTGGCCAGCTCGACCACGAAGTGGACGCGGTCGGCATAGGGGTGGTGTGTCATCGGGGAGCAGCCGGCGCAGGACAGGTTGCGACGGCGCGCAGTATGCGCACGATGCGTCAACTTTGCGTGAATCGCACCCGCACGCCGGGGCAACGGCGGAGGCGGTTGCGCAGCGCGCGCGGCCGGCGCTGCCCGATAATGCCCGGATGCATATCGGCCCAGGCGAAGCCTTCTCCCTGCTGAGCGCGGCGGCCTGGGCCGTCGGCGTGATCCTGTACCGCAAGCTGGTCGAGCGCCTGCCGGCGCTCACGCTCAATTTCTCCAAGAACGCGCTGGTCCTGCTGATGCTGCTGCCGCTGCCCTGGCTGCTGCACGGCAGTGCGCTCCCCGCCTTCGATGCGCGCGACGTGGCGCTGAGCCTGGGCAGCGGATTCCTCGGCATCGCCGCCGCCGACACGCTCTACTTCGTCGCGCTCGCGCGCCTGGGTGCCGGGCGCATGGGCGTCATCGGCAACGCCTACAGCCCGCTGGTGATCGTGCTGTCCGTGCTGTTCCTCGGCGAACGGCTGGGACCATGGCAAGTGGCGGGATTCGCGCTGGTGATGGCGGGCGTCGCGGTGATCGCGCGCCGGCGCGAACCGGCATCGGTGGTCGTCGGCGAGCCGGTGCCGCCGCCGGAACCCGCTCCGCCCCCGGTCGATCCCGCGCCGCGTTCGCACCTTGCCGCGGTGGCGCTGGGAGTCGCGTCGATCTGCCTGATGGCGGTCGCCATCGTCATGATCAAACCGGTGCTTGAGGCCCGCCCGCTGGGCTGGGTGACCCTGCTGCGCCTGGTCGGCGCGCTTGCCGGACTGGTGCTGATCGCCGCGCTGCGCGGACAGCTGGGCCTGCTCTCGCCGCGCGGACGGCGGGTGGACTGGAAGCTCCTGGTCGCGGCGGCCTTCGTCGGACAGTGTCTGTCGATGGTGCTGTGGCTGGCCGGCTACAAATACGCCCCGGCTGCGATCGCGGCGATCCTCAACGAGACCGCCTCGATCTTCATCGTGCTGCTGGCCTGGTGGTGGCTGCGCGAACCGCTGGGTCGCCAGGGCGTGCTGGGCGTGGCGCTGACGATTTCAGGCGTGGTGCTGATGCTGGCGGCATGAGCCCGCGCCGGCCGCACCAGGCTCAATAGAAGATGTTCACCACCACCAGCACCACGATCAGGTGCATCGCCGTCAGCGGCAGCCCGACCCGCATCCAGTCGCGCGTTCGATAGCCGCCCGGGCCGGCCACCATCGCCAGCACCGGGTTCGAGGTGCTGATGAGGTTGTTGGATGCGGCCAGCGCCATCGTCAGTGCGAACGCCAGCGGCGCGCCGCCCGCCGAGATCGCCACGTTGATCGCGATCGGCACCATGATCGCGGTGGCTCCGACGTGACCCACCACCAGCCCCAGCAGCACCGTGGAAACCGCCAGCAGCGCCTGCAGTGCGATCGGAGGCAGGCCGCCGACGCGCTCGAGCACGGTCTGCGCCAGCCAGGCCGCCAGGCCGGAGGATTCCACCGCCCAACCCATCGGAATCAGGCCCGCCATCAGGAACACCGTTTTCCAGTTGATCGAGCGGTAGGCCTCGTCCATGTTGAGCACGCCCGAGAGCACCATCGCCATTGCCCCGGCCATCAGTGCCACCGGCACCGCGATCTGATGGCTGAGCGCGAGCAGCAGCGCGATCGCGAAGATGGTCATGGCGACCCACAGCTTGTGCGGGCGCTGCTCGTCCTTGGGCACATCGGTGACAACCACGAAATCGCGCTTGGCCGCCGCTTTGGACAGGTCGCGCCAGACGCTGTGGAACACCAGCATGTCGCCGGCGCGCAGCGGCATGCGGCGATGGTCGTCGCGGTGCACCTTGCCATCGCGATACACCGCCAGCACGCTGATCCCGAAGCGGCGGCGCAGCTGCAGATCGGCCACGGCATGGTCGATGAAGCTGGAGGTCGGCGGGATCACCGCCTCGGAAATGCCGGCCCGGCTCGGGTTGAAAAGATCGCCGAAGTGGCGCAGCCGCGTCTGCATCCGCAGCAGGTTGGCCTGCGCATAGTCGGCCACGCGCTCGCGCGGGCCCATCACGCCGAGCACGCTGCCGACCCAGATCATCTGGTCGGCCGGCGGCGCCAGGCGCGATTCGTTGCCGGATTTCAACGCCAGCAGCAGCGGCGCGCCGCGCTGGGATTCGGCCTCGCCGATCGACATGCCCACCAGCGGGCTCTCGGCGGTCACGGTCAGCTCGAACACGTCGCCGCTCAGGCCGTAGGTGTTGGCGAAATAGCTCTCGGTGCGCGCCGGCGTCACGCCCTTGTCGGCAAGGCCGCCCAGCATCTTTTTCCCGAACAGCCGGAAGTAGAGCAGGCCACCGGCCAGCAGCACGATGCCGACCGGCGTAGGCGCGAACATCGGCAGGGCTTCCAGCGTCGCCACGCCCGAGGGCAGGTTGTGGTTGGCCTGGGCGAGCAGGTCGTTGAGCATGATCTGCGGCGAGTTGCCGACCATGGTCAGGGTGCCGCCCAGCATGATGCACATCGCCAGCGGCATCAGCAGGCGCGACACCGCCACGCCGCTGCGCGCGGAAAGCCGCGAGGCCACCGGCAGGAACAGCGCCATCACCGAAGGGTTCTGCATGGTGGCGGAAATCAGCCCGGCGGTGGCGCTGCTGTAGAAGATGAGGCGCTCCTCCACGCCCTTGGAGCGGCGCAGCAGCCAGATAGCGGCGCGGTTCATCAGCCCGGTGCGATCGAGTCCGGCACCCAGCACCATGGTCGCGATGATGCTCACCACCGCGCTGCCGGCGAAGCCGTCGAAAATCTGCTCGGAGGGGACCAGGCCGGTCAGGCCCAGCAGCATCAGCACCAGCATCGCGGTCACATCCGGGCGCAGCTTCTCCCAGACGAACATCACCATGGTGAATCCGACCAGCACCAGCACCAGCACCATGTCGGTGGTCAGGGTCAGGCTGCTTTCCGCCAGATCCGGATCCATTGCTCAGGCCGATTCGCCGCGGGCGTCATGCGGGTGCGAGGGCATCAGGGCTCCTCGCGCCTGAGATACAGCAGATCCCAAACTCCGTGCCCGAGGCGCAGGCCGCGCGCCTCGAAATGGGTTTCCGGCCGCCAGCTCGGTCGCGCGAACCAGTCGCGCGGCCCGGCGCGGTTCTCGAACGCAGGTTCGGCATCGAGCACGTCCCACATGTGTTCGGCGTAGGGCTCCCAATCGGTGGCCAGGTGCAGCAGCCCGCCCGGCGCGAGCTTGCGCGCCAGCAGGCGCGCGAAGGCGGGCTGGATCAGGCGGCGCTTGCCGTGGCGCTTCTTGTGCCAGGGATCGGGGAAGTAGATGCGCACCTCGGCCAGCGAACCATCGGCGATGTCGCGTTCGAGCACCTCGACCGCATCGTGGTTGTAGACGCGCACGTTGCTCGCACCGTCGGTCGCCAGCGCGTTGAGCAGGCGACCCACGCCCGGGCGGTGGACCTCGATCCCGATGAAGTCACGCTGCGGCTCGTTGCCTGCGGCAAAGCGCAGCGCCTCGCCGTTGCCGAAACCGATTTCCAGCACCCGATCGGCGCGGCGGCCGAAGATCGCATCGAAGTCGCGCGGCACGCCGGCCGGCTCCAGGCCATAGCGCGCCCAGTGCTCGGCAAAGGCGCGCTCCTGCGCCGGGGTCAGTCGGCCCTGGCGCAGCACATAGCTGCGGATCGGGCGCGGCGCGCCCGCGACGGTGCTGGATTCAGGCGTGTGCGCGGAAGACATGCTCCGATTATCGCCCTGTTTGCCGCCGCGGCGAAGCCGCAGGTTCGGATCGCAGGCGCGCCTTGCCCGCCGCGTTCACGCAAACCCTTCGGAAACACGCGCGTGCCGTTGCCGCACCGGGCACGGCTGGCTATCATCGGCAGCCACGCGGGTGTAGCTCAATGGCAGAGCTGTTGCTTCCCAAGCAACTGACGAGGGTTCGATTCCCTTCACCCGCTCCACGTCGACGGCACGCGCCGATCAAGCGCCAGCGGCATCGGCCATCCGGTGCAGTTCGGTCGCCCGCTCCACCTCGTTCTTCGAGCCCAGGAACACCGGCACGCGCTGGTGGAGCGTCTCCGGCACCACGTCGAGAATGTGCTGGCGGCCGGTGGTGGCGGCACCGCCGGCCTGTTCGACGATGAAGGCCATGGGGTTGGCCTCGTACATGAGGCGCAGCTTGCCGGGCCTGGTCGGATCCTTCATGTCGCGCGGGTAGATGAAGATGCCGCCGCGAGTCAGGATGCGGTGCACGTCGGCCACCATCGACGCCACCCAGCGCATGTTGAAGTCGCGCCCGCGCGGCCCGGTCGTGCCGGCGAGCAGCTCCTCGATGTAGCGGCGCATCGGCGCTTCCCAATGGCGCAGGTTCGACATGTTGATGGCGAACTCGCCGGTGTCCTCGGGAATCGTCAGCCGGGTGCCGGTGAGGACGAAACTGCCCTGTTCGCGGTCCAGGGTGAACTGGTAGACGCCCTGCCCGAGGGTGAGCACGAGCACCGTGCTGGAGCCGTACACGGCGTAACCCGCGGCGACCTGCCTGGTGCCCGGCTGCAGGAAGTCGGCCTCGTCGGGATTGGCACCCGGCGGGCAGCGCAATACTGAAAAGATCGTGCCGACCGAGATGTTCACATCGATGTTGGAACTGCCGTCGAGCGGATCGAACACCAGCAGGTATTCGCCCTTGGGGTAACGGTTCGGGATGGGATGCGGGTGGTCCATTTCCTCGGACGCAAGCCCCGCCAGATGGCCGCCCCACTCGTTGGCCTCCAGCAGGATTTCGTTGGAAATGACGTCGAGCTTCTTCTGGGTTTCGCCCTGCACGTTCTCGGTGCCGGCGGTGCCCAGCACGTCACCGAGCGCGCCGCGCCCCACGGCGATGGAAATGCGCTTGCAGGCGCGCGCCACCACCTCGATCAGGAGGCGCAGCTGCGCGTCGATATGGCCCTGGTCGCGTTGGGCTTCGATCAGGAAACGGCTGAGGGAAATACCGGCGGAAGACGCGGGGACGGACGACATGGCGCCAAGGCTCCACGAGAAAGCGGGAGCGCCCATTGTCGCGGTTGCCCGAAGGGGAAGCCAGCCGCGGGTGGCGGAGAGGCCCGATCCCGGGTGAAAATCCGCGATCGATCACCGCGGGACGCTGCGCGCCGCGCCGTTGCGGCTATCCTCGCGCGCATGTCGCACGCGCCCTCGCCCGATCCACGCATCGACGCCCGCCCGCCCGCCGTTGCGCTGATGGGTCCCACCGCATCGGGCAAGACCGCGCTGGCGGTCGACTGGGTGACGCGATTCGGCCTCGGAATCATCAGCGTCGATTCGGCGCTGGTGTATCGCGGCCTGGATATCGGTAGCGCCAAGCCCGATGCCGCGCTGCTGGCGCGCGCACCGCATCGGCTGATCGACATTCGCGACCCGCACGAAACCTATTCCGCCGCCGAGTTCGCCAGCGACGCGCTGGCCGCGATGCGCGAGCTCCACGCCGCCGGGCGCGTACCGCTGCTGGTGGGCGGCACCGGCCTCTATTTCCGCGCCCTGCTGCACGGCTTGTCCGACATGCCCTCGGCCGATCCCGCGCTGCGCGCGCAGATCGGCGAAGACGCCGCGCGGCGTGGCTGGGCGACGCTGCACGCCGAGCTGGCGCAGATCGATCCGATCGCCGCCGCACGCATCGCGCCGAGCGATCCGCAGCGCATCCAGCGCGCGCTGGAGGTGTATCGCCTGAGCGGTCGCCCGATCAGCCAGTGGCAAGCGCAGTCCGCGCGCGCGCCGCTTCCCTTCCGGATGCTGAAACTGGCGGTCGCGCCGACCGCCCGCGCCACCCTGCACGCGCGCATCGAGGCGCGCTTCGACGCGATGCTGGACGCCGGATTCCTCGGTGAAGTGCGGCCGCTGGCCGCCGATCCGCGCCTGCACCCCGACCTGCCCGCGATGCGCGCGGTAGGCTATCGGCAGGCGCTGGAGCATCTGGCCGGCGAAACCACGGCAGCGGAGTTTCGCGACCGCGCCATCCACGCCACCCGCCAGCTCGCCAAGCGCCAGCTCACCTGGCTGCGCTCCGAACGCGACGCGCGCTGGTTCGACCCCGAACACGACGCGGGCGAAGCGGATCAGGCCGTGGCGCAGTTCCTGGGGTGCCGATCCACCGCCTCTTCGTAGGAAGCCCGCGCTGCGGACTCCACCGCTGGATACGGCCCCCACTCGCCAGGCTCAAACGCGCCGCGCCTCATCCGATCGTCGTCAGCCCGGTGCCAGCGCGGCCGCTGCGGCACCGGCGGCCAGCGACACCAGCAGCCCGGCGGCCACGCGCAGGCCATAGCCACGGCCGCCGCTGACCACCGCCAGAACGGACTTGGTGCCCAGGCTGGCCGCCAGCAGGCCGACCATCAGCCAGCGCCCCTGCGCCGCATCGATCGCGCCGCCCAGGCGCAAGCTGCCGAGGGTGGCGATGGACGCGTGCAGCTCGGCGGCGGCGGCGATCACTGCGGCCGCCATCGCGCCGCCGCTGCCGATCCATTGGTTCAACATTGCCGCCAGCAGCACCAGGCCGCCGACCAGCGCGGCAAAACCGAGCGCGTGGCCGAACCGGAACATTCGCGTCTCTGCGGTCGGTGGCGGGACTTCGTCCTCGCGCCCCGCGTGCACGCCCAGCAGGCCACCGGCCAGCAGCACGGCACCGACCGCCGCCAGCACCCATCGCTGCTCGGCTACCAGCGAGGGCGACAGCGCGCCCAGGACCGGTACGCTCAGGCTCAGCGAGGCCAGGTTTGACAGCAGCGCCGCCCCCACGGCCGAGCGCATGAGCTGCGGCGACTCTTTGGCACGCTGGCCGAAACCCAGCACCGCCGCGGTCGAGGAGACGTAGCCGGCAAAGAAGCCCGACACCGCCAGCCCGCGGCGGTTGCCGACCACGCGCAGCGCAACGTGGCCGAGTGCGCCAACCGCCATCACCAGCACCACCAGAAGCCACAGCGTGCGCGGGTTGAGCGCCTCGTAGGGGCCGAAGCCGCGATCGGGCAGCAGCGGCAGCACCACCAGCGCCGAGGCCAGCAGGAACAGTCCGTCGAACACCTCGCGCTCGCTCAGGAGCTCGCGGCTGAGGCGATGCAGCGACTTCTTGGCGAACAGCAGAACCGCCATCACCACCGCCAATCCGGTGGCCATCGCCGGTGAGCGCACCGCCAGCGCACCCAGCAGCGCGGTGGCGACCAAGGCCACCTCGCCGGTCAGGCCGGGATCGTCCTCGTGGGTGGCGTGGTAGGACATCGCCGCCAGCAGCGCCACCGCCGCCAGCGTCACCAGCAGCACGCCGGTGCCGAGCCAGGCCGCAACCGCCGCCGACAGCGCCACCAGCGCATGGGTACGCAGGCCGGCGGTGGAATGCGTGGCGTGGCCGCGTTCGCGCACCAGACCGATCAGCAGCCCGACGCCCAGCGCGGCGGAAAAGGCGAACAGCAGCTCGGCAGTGGCTTCGATCACGTCCGCTTCCGGTGTGGACAAGCGCGCAGTCTGCCACGCGCCGGACTTCGTGACGTCAGCTTCGCGCGCGGAATGGGTCCGGGCCATAGCCTGACGCTCGCCCGTACCCGACTTGATTACACCACCGAACCGAGGCCCGTACGCCATGAGAAACGGCAGTTACACAGTTGGTTTGACAGACCCTGCCGGTTTTGCCGCCACGGCCTCGACCGCTACCGGTCGAATTCCTCCCGTCGGCTGCCCCGGCAATCCCCGGCGGCGGGCAAGACCGCCGCCGGTGGCGCATGCGGCTCGACTGGCGATGGACGGTGAGTGCTTCGGGCTCCGCCTTGCGTACTGGCTGCGTACACCACGATGCGGAGACGACGATGCCCAGGCCGACCCTTTTCCTGCTGCTGGCACTGATCCTGCTGGCGGCGGCACCCGCAGGCCACGCCGCGACCTGGTGCGTGCGCAACCACACCGAACTGCAGCAGGCGCTGACCACAGCCGCGGCCTCGCCCGAGGACGATGAAATCAAGCTGCACGAAGGCATTTACACCACCTACGCCGGCACCTTCACCTACAGCGCACAGACCACGGGCTGGATGTGGATCACGGGCGGCTGGTACACGGTCGCCGGCAACGACTGCGCGCAGATGCGCATGGACGCCTCGCGCACGATCCTCGACGGTGCCGGCCAGAACCGCGTACTGCAGATCATCCTGATGCCGCCTGCGGGCATGACGCAGGCGGCGCGCCTGGGCGTGATGAACCTGACGATCGCGAACGGCTACGGCGACTCGGCGACGTACCAGCGCGGCGGCGGTATCCAGATGAACTCGTACTCCGATGGCTATACCGAGCTGTGGCTCGACCGCGTCATCGTCGCCAACAGCGACGGCTACTTCGGCGGCGGTGCCGAGCTGTACGCCAAGAACGGCTTCGTGCGCGTCGCCAACAGCCTGTTCGACAACAACGACGCCAGCGCATCGGCGTTCGGCCACGCGGCGATCAACGTGGTGGCGACAGCGGCGAGCGTGTCGCCGGCCATCATCATCGCCAACAGCACGTTTGCGCGCGGACGCTGCGCCGGTGACGGCACGCGCGGCTGCGGCGTCGGCGTGGGGCTGCCGGCGGGCGTGCATTTGGCCGTGCTCAACAGCCTGTTCCACGACAACGCGCTATCCGATCTCAACATCGAAGGCATGGCCGTGATCGGTCTGGGCAACGGCAGCGCCGCCGCCGACTACAGCCTCATCCCCACCCTCAGCGGCAATCTGCCGCTGGCCGCCACCCATGCGTTCACGGGCGATCCGATGTTCGTCGATCCCGCCAACGGCAACTTCCGCCTGCGCGATGCGTCGCCGCTCATCGACCGGGGCCTGGCGCCGCTGCCCTACTACCCGCTGGGCGGCAGCGATCTCGACGCACAGCCGCGGGTCCGCTTCGGCGCGGTGGACCCCGGCCCCTACGAGAACCAGACGCGGGCGTGGCTCTTCATCGATGGCTTCGAACCGTGACCGCCGCGGCGTGAGTGTGGTGCGGGGGCGATAAAGTCTCCCCCAGCGCCGCACGCAGCCAGCCGGCGAACGCTTCCAGGCGCGCGTCCTCGCGTCCGCGGCGCTGGCACAGCGCCCAGTGCGCGTCGGTTTCGACGAAGCCCCAGGGCGCGATCAGGCGGCCGGCGGCGAGATCGTCGCGCACCAGCGGCTCGGGCGCGATGGCGATACCCAGGCCGGCGGCGGCGGCTTCCAGCAGGTAGTAGAGGTGGGCGAAGCCCTGACCCATGCGCAGTGCTGCGGCATCGAGGTTCACGCCGCGCGCCCAGTCGAGCCAGGCCTGCGGGCGCGAGGCGGTGTGGAGGAGCGGGAATTCCCGCAATGTTGAGGCCGGTGCCCCGGCCAGGCGCGCGGCGTCGGGGTGCTGCGGGGAGAGCACGGGGCCGATGCGCTCGGGCGCAAGCGGATGTACCTGCCAGGAGGCAGGCCAGGGTGGTGCGGCCAGCAGCAGTGCGGCGTCGAGGCCGGAGAGTGCGGCGTCGGGTGCGTTTTCCTGCGGGGAAAGATGCAGGCACAGGGCGGGCAGCTCGGCCTCCAGCCGTGACAGGCGCGGAATCATCCAGCGCGCCAGCACGCTGGCCGAACAGCCCAGCACCAGCGGCGCTTGCTCGCCGTCCTGCCGCAGCCGCGCGCAGGCGTCGCGCAGCCGGGAAAAGGCATCACCCGCCGCCTCGGCCAGGCGCTGACCCGCGGCGGTGGCCACCAGGCCGCGACCCTCGCGCCGGAACAGCGCGCAGCCGATGTTTTCTTCCAGCGTGCGCAGGTGCCGGCTCACCGCGCCGTGGGTGACGTGCAGCTCCTCGGCGGCGCGCACCACGCTGCCCAGCCGCGCCACGGCCTCGAAGGCGCGCAGCGCGTTGAGGGACGGAAGCGAGCGCGAATTCATGTGAGCAAACCTGACATGTTGGCCAGATTTTATGCCTTATCGACGAATCTTGTGTGAAGTAAACTGCGCATCGTCCCGCTTCCGGTCAAACCCTTCCATGGCCTTTCCCGATTTCAACGCTTACCCCGATGCGCGCGGCCACTTCGGCCCCTTCGGCGGCAGCTTCGTGGCCGAGACCCTGATGCAGCCTCTGGCCGAACTCACCGACGCCTGGTTGCGCTACCGCAAGGATCCGGAATTCCTCGCCGAACTGGATGCCGACCTGCGCGACTACGTGGGCCGGCCCAGCCCGATCTACTTTGCCCGTCGCCTGAGCGAAAAAGTGGGCGGCGCGCGCATCGTGCTCAAGCGCGAAGACCTCAACCACACCGGCGCGCACAAGATCAACAACACCGTGGGCCAGGCGATGCTGGCCCAGCGCATGGGCAAGACCCGCATCATCGCGGAAACCGGTGCCGGCCAGCACGGCGTCGCCAGCGCCACGGTGGCGGCGCGGCTCGGCCTGGAATGCGTCGTCTACATGGGCGCGACCGACATCGAGCGCCAGAAGATCAACGTCTACCGCATGACCCTGCTCGGTGCCAGGGTGGTGCCGGTGACGAGCGGCTCGCAGACGCTCAAGGATGCGCTGAACGAAGCCATGCGCGACTGGGTGACCAACGTCGCCGACACCTTCTACATCATCGGCACCGTCGCCGGTCCGCACCCGTATCCGGCGATGGTGCGCGACTTCAACGCCGTGGTCGGGCGCGAGGCGCGCGCGCAGGTGCTGGCGCAGTACGGCCGCCTGCCGGATGCGATCACCGCCTGCGTGGGCGGGGGCAGCAACGCCATCGGCCTGTTCCACGCCTTCCTCAACGATCACGCGGTGCGCATCGTCGGCGCGGAAGCGGCCGGCGAAGGCATCGAAACCGGCCGCCATGCCGCTTCGCTCGCGGCCGGCCGGCCGGGCGTGCTGCACGGCAACCGCACCTATCTGCTGTGCGACGACGATGGCCAGATCACCGAAACCCATTCGATTTCCGCCGGCCTGGACTACCCCGGCGTCGGCCCCGAGCACAGCTTTCTGAAAGACACGGGCCGGGCCGAATACGTCGGCGTCACCGACGAGGAAGCGCTCGAAGCCTTCCACCTCCTCTGCCGCACCGAGGGCATCCTGCCCGCGCTCGAATCCAGCCACGCCGTGGCGCAGGCGATCAAGCTGGCGCGCGAACTGCCCAGGGACGGCTTGGTGCTGTGCAACCTATCCGGCCGCGGCGACAAGGACGTTCACACCATCGCGGCGCGCGAGGGGATTGTGCTTTGAATCCGGGATTCGTGATTGGCGATTCGTGATTGGCAAAAACAAAAGATCATGCTCGCAGTCCTTTCCCCGGCCCCGATGTCTGTCTGCCCGCGCTTTCCCGAATCCCGAATCCCGAATCCCGAATCACCAATCCCGAATCATGAACCCATGAACCGCATCGATACCCGCTTCGCACAGCTCAAGGCCACCAACCGCACCGGCCTCATTCCGTTCATCACGGCGGGCGATCCGTCGATCGAGTCGATGGTGCCGGTGATGCACGCGCTGGTCGCGGCCGGCGCGGATGTGATCGAGCTGGGGGTGCCATTCTCCGACCCCATGGCCGACGGGCCGGTGATCCAACTTGCTTCCGAGCGCGCGCTGGCGCGCGGCGTGGGCACGGCACAGGTGTTCGAGATGGTGCGCGGGTTCCGCCGTGACGATGCGGACACGCCGGTGGTGCTGATGGGCTACCTCAATCCGGTGGAGATCTACGGCATGGCGCGCTATGCCAAGGACGCCGCCGAAGCAGGCGTGGACGGATTGCTGCTGGTGGATCTGCCGCCGGAGGAAGCGGACGAGGCGCACGCTGTGCTGGAATCCGCAGGGCTGCATCCGATCTGTCTGGCGGCACCGACCAGCGGCGCGGCACGCCTTGCGGCGCTGATGCAGGCGGGGCGCGGCTATCTCTACTACGTGTCCTTCGCCGGCGTGACCGGCGCGGCGCATCTGGAAGTGGAGGCGGTGCGCGAAAAGGTGGCGCAGATCAAGGCGCTGGGCCCGCTGCCGGTGGCGGTCGGCTTTGGCGTGCGCGATGGCGAGTCGGCGCGGCGCATCGGCGAGATCGCCGACGCCGTGGTGATCGGCAGCGCCCTGGTGCAGGCGATGGCCGAAGCGGATTCGCCCGAAGACGCCGCGCGCCGCGCGCGCGACTTCCTCGCCCCGATCCGCGCGGCGCTGGACGCCTGACCTTCGCCGTACGGCGAAGGATCAGCTCCAGAGCAGGGCCAGCTCCAGTTCGATCGCATCGAACGGCGGCACGCGCACCGCGTCGTCTTCCGAATGGCTGGCCAGCAGCAGCCAGCGCGCATCCTGCCGCGCGTAGGCTTCCAGCGTGCGCAGCTCCGGATCGACCAGCCACAGGTGCGAGACGCCGGTCTGGGCGTGGATCGGCATCTTGCGCACCCGATCCAGGCGCGCGGTGGCGGGCGAGAGGATTTCGCAGACCCAGTCGGGTGCCTGCTCGAACCAGGCCGCATCGGGCAGCGCGGGCAGCCGCTCGCGCCGCCAGCCGGCGAGGTTGGGCACCAGCACTGGCCCTCGAGGTGGCATTCGGGCGGCAGGTACGGACATGCTTCTTGCTCCAGCGCGATGGTGCGTGCCCTGCAGCGAAGCGCTACTGCACCCGGCGCCGCAGCCAGTTGAGCAAGTCGATGCGGGTGATCAGGCCGAGGAAGCGTTCACCTTCCATCACGATGGCGACGTGGCCGCGATCGAACACCGGCAGCAGCGATTCCACCGGCGCACCGACCGCGATCTTCTCCAGCTTCTCCACCATCGCGGTGCTGACCGGCTCGCGGAAGCGGTCCTCGTTGCCGTAAACGTGCAGCAGTACGTCGGATTCATCCAGGATGCCGACGATGCGGTCGCCGTCCATCACCGGCAGCTGGCTCACGTCGTAGAGCTTCATGCGCTGATAGGCCACGGTCAGCAGGTCGCCCGGTGCCACCACCACGGTGTCGCGCTGGCTGTAGGGGCGCACGATCAGGTCGCGCAGGTCACCGTGCTGTTCGCGCTCGATGAAGCCGTTGTCCAGCATCCAGTAGTCGTTGTACATCTTGGAGAGGTATTTGTTGCCGGTGTCGGGCACCAGCGTCACCACGCGCCTGGGTTCGGTCTGTTCACGGCACCAGCGCAGCGCCGCGGCCAGCAGCGTGCCGGTGGTCGAGCCACCGAGGACGCCTTCCTTCGCCAGCAGCTCGCGCGCGGTGAGGAAACTTTCCTTGTCCGGGATCGCGTAGGCCTTCTTCACCCGCGAGAAGTCGGAAATGGGCGGCAGGAAGTCCTCGCCGATGCCTTCCACCATCCAGCTTCCCGACTTGGTGCTGAGCACGCCCTCGTTGATGTACTGGGTGAGGATCGAACCGACCGGATCGGCCAGGATCAGCTGGGTGCCGGGCGAGTGCTCGGCGAAGTAGCGCGACAGGCCGGTCATGGTGCCCGAGGAGCCGCAGCCGAACACGAAGGCATCGATTCGCCCGTCCATCTGTTCGAGGATTTCCGGGCCGGTGGTTTCGTAGTGCGCACGCGGGTTGTCGGGGTTGCCGAACTGGTTGATGAAGTACGCGCCCGGGGTTTCGCGCGCGATGCGCTCGGCCATGTCCTGGTAATACTGCGGATGACCCTTGGCCACGTCCGAGCGGGTCAGCAGCACCTCGGCCCCCATCGCCTTGAGGTTGAAGATCTTCTCGCGGCTCATCTTGTCGGGCACCACGAGGATCAGCCGGTAGCCCTTGGCCTGCGCCACCAGCGCCAGGCCGATGCCGGTGTTGCCGGCGGTGCCCTCGACCAGGGTGTCGCCGGGCTTGATCTTCCCGGCCCGCTCCGCCGACTCGATCATCGACAGCCCGATGCGGTCCTTGATCGAGCCGCCGGGATTGGTGTTTTCCAGCTTCAGGTAAAGCTCGCAGCCGTTCGTGTCGAGCCGGTGGGTGCGCAGCATCGGCGTGTGGCCGATCAGGTCGAGGATGCTTTGGTGGACGGTCATGGCAACGCCGCTTGCGGGAGCGGCTCACGGAGGGGAAGCCGGATGATAGGGCATGCGCGCCTGCCGCCGGGACGGATTCAACGCCGTGCCCGGCACGCGCGACGCGCGCGGCGCGCAGGTCCGCGCCGCGCCGCTGAACCACGGCGGGCGCGAGAATCAGGCAGGACCGGGGCTGCCGGCTCACGCGTCCGGCGTGTCGCTCCAGCCTTCGCCGGTACCGCGGGTGATGACGTCATCACCAGGGGCAATTTCGCCGGCGGCCCAGGGCGGCAGGTTCGCCAGCTTGGCATAGATGGGGGTGAAGTCCGGACGGGTGGCTTCGAACAGCTGCTCGAAGCTGTCGATCACGAAGTAGCCGCGCTGGTAGCTGTCGATGCGGTAGCGGGTGCGCATGATGCGGTCGCGGTCGAACCCGATGCGGTTGGGCGCATCGGATTCGACCGCATACCGGCTCTCCCCTGCGCTGCTCAGGATCCCCGATCCGTAGATGCGCAGCCCCTCACTCCCCCGTATCAACCCGAACTCCACGGTGTACCAGTACAGCCGCGCCAGCTGTGCCAGCGCATCTTCGCCCAGCCCCATCGCCTTGAGGCCGCCGCGCCCGTAGGCGCACATGTAATCGGCAAACACCGGATCCATCAGCAGCGGCACGTGGCCGAACAGATCGTGGAAGAGATCCGGTTCGGCCAGGTAGTCCATCTGCTCGGGCGTGCGGATCCACCAGGTGACGGGGAACTCGCGCGCCGCGAGGTGGCCGAAGAAGTCCACCTCGGGAAGCAACCCCTCCACCGCCACCAGCCGCCATCCGGTGGCACGCTCGAGGTGCAGGTTCAGATCGGAAAAACGCGGGATGCGCGCCTCGTCCATGCGCAGGGCCGCCATGGCGGCGAGGAACTGGTCGCAGGCGCGACCGCGCAGCACCTCGCGCTGGCGCGCGTAGAGCCGGCTCCAGACCGCGTGGTCGGTCGTGCCGTAGTCGCCCCACGGCTGCTCGACCACGCCGGTGGCGTAGATCGGCACGAAGCCCTTGTCGGTGACCTGATGCTCCAGGCGCTGCGGGATCATGGTCGCACTCCAATGCACTGAAGTGCCCAATGTATCGGGCCTTGCGCGCAATCGGCTTGCTTTGTTGCGCATATTCCGGAACGAAATGCACGTTCATTGCGTAGATCGCGCTATTCTTCGAACAATGAGCCATTCGCCCCCCCATCTCGACCGCATCGACCTGACCCTGCTCGCCCTGCTGCAGACCGAAGGCCGGCAGACCAACGCCGAGCTGGCCGAGCGGGTGAACCTGTCGCCTTCGGCCTGCCTGCGGCGGGTGCAGCGGCTGGAACGCGAGGGCGTGATCGCAGGCTTCGGGGCGCGGCTCGATCCGGCACGGATCGGCCTGGGCCTGCAGGCCTTCGTGCGGCTGCAGCTGGAACACCGCGACCGCGAGCGGGTGGAACGCTTCGCCGAGCTGGTGCAGTCCTGGGACGAGGTGGTGTCCTGCCACGCCCTGACCGGCGACATGGACTATCTGCTGCACATCGCGGTCGCGGACCTCGAGCACTTCTCGCGCTTCCTGCTCGACCGCCTGCTGGCGGCCGGACTGGTGGCCGACGTGAACTCCAGCCTGGTGCTGCGCGTGGTCAAGGCCGGCCACGCGCTGCCGCTGACGGCGGCGCGGCCGTGAGCGCGGCCGGCAGCGGTGCGCTGGAGGTGCTGTACCGCGACGAGGCGCTCGCCGTGGTGAACAAGCCGGCCGGGCTGATGGTGCACGACAGCGCGCTGGCGCGCGGCGAAAGCGATTTCGCCGCCGACCGCCTGCGCGAACAGTTCGGACGCCCGATCCACCTCGTCCACCGCCTCGACCGCGCCACCAGCGGCTGCCTGCTGCTGGCCTTCGAGCGCGAAACCGCCGCCGCGCTGGGCCGCCAGTTCATGTCGCGCGAGGTGGAAAAGACCTATCTTGCGGTATGCCGCGGCTGGCCGGCGGAATCGGCCTTCAGCATCGACCATCCGCTCGACGGCGGGCCGGGCAAGCCGCAAAAGAAACCCGCCGTGACGGACGTGCGCGTGCTGGCGCAGGGCGAGCTGGATGAACCGGCCGCCGGCTTTGCCACCTCGCGTTTCGCGCTCGTCGAGTGCCGCCCGCAAACCGGCCGCTTTCGCCAGATCCGGCGGCACCTCAAGCACATCGACCATCACCTCATTGGCGACACCAGCCACGGCGACGGCCGGCGCAACATGGCCTTCCGCCTGCGCGGCGTCCATCGGATGCTGCTGCACGCGCGCGCGCTGGCCTTCGCGCATCCTGCAAGCGGCGCGACGCTGCGCGTGGACGCACCGCTCGATGCGGCTTTCGCCCGCGCGCTGGCGTTCTTCGGCTGGACCCTGCCCGGCGACCCGCGATGAAGCGCGTTCCGGCACAATGGGCGTTTCGGGCGCGCAGGCCGCTGCCGGGGAAGGACACCACCGCGAAATGATCGAGCACACTGACGACGCCGTCGAGCGTATCACCCGGATTCTGGCCGCCGCCGGCGAAGCCAACCCGCTCGATCTCCTGATGCCGCTGGTGCACCAGGATCTGCGCCGCCTCGCGCGCGCCCAGCGCCGGCAGATGGAGCCGGGCGAAACCCTGTCAACCACCGCGCTGGTGCACGAGGCCTACCTGAAGCTGCGCCGCGTCGATTTCCCCGGCCTGGAAGGGCGCGCGCACTTCTTCGCGCTGGTGGCGCGCGCGATGCGCCAGATCCTGATCGACCACGCGCGCTCGCGCCTGTCCGAGGCCATGCGCATGCGCGAGGTCAAGCGCGATCTGGACGAGCGCCCGCACGAGGACGCGGCCGACTTGGCGCGCCTGCTGGAGATCGATTCGGCGCTGGACGAACTGGAGCGCCACCAGCCGCGCCTGGCGCAGGTGGTTCTGTACCGCTGGTTCGCCGGCTACACCCCGCAGGAAACGGCCGACCTCATGGGCATCCACCTGCGCACCGTGACGCGCGACTGGCACAAGGCCCGGGCCTGGCTGATGCTGGCGCTGGAACACCACGGCAGCGCCGATCCCGCCTGAGCACGATGGGCCTCATCTACGTCGCCACTGCCGCCGTCTTCAGCGTGCTGGTGTCCATCATGCTCAAGTGGATGCCCCGGCGCGGCATCGACCTGGCGCAGGCGGTGACCTGGAACTACCTGTGTGCCGCCGCCCTGTGCCTGCTGCTGCTCGATCCGCCGCTCGATGCCCTGCGCGCGCCGGCGGCGCCCTGGCCCGCACTGCTGCTGCTCGCCGTCGTGTTGCCCAGCCTGTTCCTGATGCTGGCAACCTCGGTGCGCCGCGCCGGCATCGTGCGCACCGATGCGGCGCAGCGCCTGTCGCTGCTGCTCTCGCTGATCGCCGCCTTCACGTTTCTGGGCGAGCGCGCGGGCGCGCAGAAGCTCGCCGGGCTGGCGCTGGGCCTGATCGCGGTCGCGGCCATCGTGGCGCGCCCCGATCCGCGCGCCGCGCGCGGCGACGGCGCGCTGGCTCCGCTGCTCACGGTCTGGGTCGGCTTTGCCCTGGTGGATGTGGCGCTCAAGCTGATCGCACGCGCCGGCATCCCGTTCGCCGCCTCGCTGCTGGCTGCTTTCGCGTTCGCCTTCATCGGCATGCTGGCCGTGCAGCTGGTGCGCCACGCGCGCGGCCGCACGCGGCTGCGCTGGAAGAACCTTGCCGCCGGCCTCGCCCTGGGCGCGCTCAACTTCGGCAACATCGTCTGCTACGTACGCGCCCACCAGGCGCTGCCGGAAAGCCCCGCCGTGGTGTTCGCCAGCATGAACATCGGCGTGGTGGTGCTGGGCACCCTCGCCGGCGTGCTGCTGTTCGGCGAAAAGACCGGCCGCTGGAACCGCTTCGGCATCGCGCTGGCGATCGTGGCCATCGCGCTGATCGCGTTCGCGCCGCGCGGGTAAGACCGCGGCAAGGCGGGCGCGCCGGCATGTGCATATGCCGGCGCGGCCTGTTGCCTCCGTGTGACGCTGCGGCATCCGGGCTAAAATGGGCGGCCCGGCGGGCGATCCCGCCGATTTCCCCTCTTTCAGGAGCAGTTTCGCCATGGCAATCAAGGTTGCGATCAACGGGTACGGCCGCATCGGCCGCAACATCCTGCGCGCGCTGTACGAGTCCGGCCGCACCAACGAGATCCAGGTGGTGGCGATCAACGACCTGGGCGATGCCAACACCAACGCGCACCTGACCCGTCACGATACCGCGCACGGCCGATTCCCCGGCACCGTGGTCGTGGACGGCGGCGACCTGATCGTCAACGGCGACCGCATCCGGGTCTGCGCCGAGCGCGATCCCGCAAAGCTGCCCTGGGGCGAGCTGGGCGTGGACGTGGTGCTGGAGTGCACCGGCCTTTTCACCAGCAAGGCCAAGGCTTCGGCGCACCTCGCCGCCGGCGCGAAGAAGGTGATCATCTCCGCCCCCGGCGGCAGCGACGTGGACGCCACCGTGGTGTACGGCGTCAATCACGGCGTGCTCAAGGCCGGCGACACGGTGATCTCCAACGCCTCGTGCACCACCAACTGCCTGGCACCGCTGGCCAAGGTGCTGAACGATTCCGTCGGCATCGCGCACGGACTGATGACCACCATCCACGCCTACACCAACGACCAGGTGCTCACCGACGTCTACCACTCCGACCTGCGGCGCGCACGCTCGGCCACGATGAGCCAGATTCCCACCAAGACCGGCGCGGCCGCGGCGGTGGGGCTGGTGCTGCCCGAGCTCAACGGCAAGCTCGACGGCTTCGCGATGCGGGTGCCCACGATCAACGTCTCGGTGGTGGACCTGACCTTCACCGCCAAGCGCGCCACGTCGAAGGAAGAAATCGACGCGGCGGTGAAGGCAGCGAGCGAAGGCGCGCTCAAGGGCATCCTGGGCTTCAACACCGAGCCACTGGTGTCGATCGACTTCAACCACGACCCGCGCAGCTCGATCTACGACAGCACCCAGACCCGCGTGATGGAAGGGACGCTGGTGAAGGTGCTGTCCTGGTACGACAACGAGTGGGGCTTCTCCAACCGGATGCTCGATACCACACTGGCGCTGATGGCGGCGAAGTAACGCCGCACGCGGCCCTTCGCGCGCCGCCGCGGCGCGCGCCTGCAGCGGGCCTTCGGGCCCGTTGCTATTTGGGGAAATCGCGATCGGTGGCGAACCCGCCTCAGCGCAGCTGGCTGTCCTTGCTGCCGCGGCGGTTGTAGCCGCTGAAGGCGGCTTCTTCGTCACGCGCGCTCTGGCAGGCCAGGCAGCAGCGCACCCCCGGCACCGCCCTGCGGCGCGCTTCGGGAATCGGCTCGCCGCAGTCCTCGCATTCGCGCAGGCCCGGGCCCGTGGCGAGGCGGCTGCGCGCGCGCAGCACGGCGTCTTCGACCGTGCTGTCGATCTGCTCCTGTACCGCGCCTTCCTTTGCCCATCCGGTAGCCATGGGCCCAGCATGGCGGCGGCGAATCGGGTTCTCAAGCCGTGCGGTCAGTACACGTCGCGCCGGTAGCGCCCGCTTTCCAGCAGCGCGTCGACGGTCTGATCGCCCAGCGCGCGGCGCAGCGCGGCATCCACGCCGCCGGCCATGCCCTCCAGGCTGCCGCAGACCCGGATCGCGGCCCCGCGCGCGATCCAGTCGCGCAGGCGCTCGGCGTGCTCGTCGAGCAGGTGCTGGACGTAGCGCGGCCCCGCGCCGTCGCGCGAGAAGGCGAGGTCCAGGCGTTCGAGCCGGCCGGCGGCGAGCGCGGCCTGCAGTTCGTCGGCGTAGTAGAAGTCGCGGTGGCGCTGGCGTTCGCCGAACAGCAGCCAGTTCGCGTGGCGGCCCTGCGCGATGCGCTCGCGCAGGAGCGCGCGCAGGCCGGCCATGCCGGTGCCGTTGCCGACGAGGATCAGCGGCAGGTCGGCCTCTGGAGCGTGGAACCCCGGATTGGCGCGCAGGCGCAGGGCGATGCGGGCGCGCAGGTCGGCGTGCCGGGTGAGCCAGCCCGCACCCAGGCCGAGGCTGCCGTCCGGATACCGACCCTGACGCACCAGCAGCGCCAGATGCCCGTCGCCGGGCAGCGATGCGATCGAGTAGTCGCGCGGCTTGAGGTCCACCAGCGCGTCGGCCACCTGCTGTACGTCGAGGCTCGCGATCTTGGCGGGATCGGGCAGGTCGCTGCGCGCCAGGCGCTCGCCGAAGCGTTCGATGCCGCCGGCGCCGGACACGCCGGCGTCGGGATCCAGGCCGGTGCGCCGGAACCACTGCGGCAGGACGTCGGGATCGTGCTGCGGGCGGATCTCGGCGATGTCGCCCGCGCGCCAGTCGGGCATCAGGCCGCTGAGCGGCGTCAGCTCCAGGTGAAAGGTCGGCTCGCCGAGGCTGCCCGGGTTGAGCTCGACGCGCTGCGCCAGACGCCAGGCCTGCCACGGCGGAGCGCGCCAGGTGGCGGCCAGCGGCTGGCCGGCGACGCTGCGCGCCAGCGCCTCGCGCCAGGCGTCCAGCGCGGCGGGATCGCCGTCGTCCACCTCGATGCGGGGAAAAAGCGGCTGCGCGCCCTGCGCCGTCAGCCACTGGTCCAAGCGTCGGCCGAAGCCGCAGTAGTCCTCATAGCTGCGATCCCCCAGCGCCAGCACGGCGTAGCGCAGGCCGGGAAGCGGCAGGGTGCCGCCCATGACGCGCTGGGCGAAGCCGGCCACGATGTCCGGCGGGTCGCCTTCGCCGGTGGTGCTGGCGATGAAGAGCGCGCGCGGAAGGGCCGCAAGCGTGGCCGGATCAACGGTTTCCAGCGCAAGCGCGCGGGCGCTGACGCCCGCCTCGCGCAGCACCTCGCGGGTGCGATGGGCGAGCGCCTCGGCCTCGCCGGTCTGGGTGGCGTAGATGATCGGCAGGGTCTCGCCGGACTCGCCGCGCGCCGCTGTCTCCCGCACCGCGCGGCGTCTGGCGCGCTGCCGCGCGCCGAGCCACCAGGCCAGGACGAAGGCGAAGGCCGCAGCCAGCGCGAGCGCGTGGCGCAGTGGATCCTCGGTCAGCGCCCAGCGCCCGTCGTTGAAGGGCAGAAAGCAGGTCGCCAGCGCCAGCAGCACGGCCAACGCCGCCCATTCACCGCGGCGCGCGTCGGAGGACTTTCTGCTCATGGGCTGCGGTACCGGGCCAGCGCCGGGGTGGCGCGCCGCGCGCTGCCGGCGTCGCCGCGCACGGTGAACATCGCCGCGACGCCGCGCGCCGCTGCAAAGTCATAGCCGGCCTCCGGGCCTTGCACCAGCAGCGCGGCCGCCAGCGCGTCGGCGGCCAGGGCCGTTTCCGCCACCACGGTGACGGCGGCCAGCGCGTGCTGCACCGGTTCGCCCGTGCGGGGATCGAGGGTGTGGGAATAGCGGCGCCCTTCGTGGGTGAAGCCCGAGCGGTAGTCGCCCGAGGTGCCCAGCGCGGCGTCGCGCAGCGCGAGGATCACGTCCTGCGCGGCCGGATCGCCGGGCCTTTCGACCGCGATCCGCCAGGGCTGGCCATCGGGCCGCGCGCCGCGCGCGCGCATTTCCCCGCCCAGTTCCACCAGGTAGCGGTCGATGCCGGCGGCATCGAGCAGGGCGGCGATCTGGTCGACCGCGTAGCCGGGGCCGAGCGAGGACACGTCGACGAGCACGCCGCCGGGCTGCCGCGCGCGGCAGGTGGACGGGTCGAACGCCAGTTTCCGCCAGCCGACCCGGGCGCGCGCGGCGTCGATCTGCGCGCGCCCGGGCGGCGCGGCGCGCGGCGCGGCCTCCGGGCCAAAGCCCCAGAGCGCCGCCAGCGCGCCGACGGTGGGGTCGTAGGCCCCGTCGGTTTCGCGCGCCAGCGCCAGCGCGTGCGCGAGCACGGCGCACAGGTCCGGCGGCAGGAGGTGATCGCTCCCCGGCGCGGCGCGATTGAAGCGCGACAGCGCCGACTCCGGTTCCCACGCGCTCATCTCGTCCACCAGCGCACCGAGCCGCGCGGTGACGCCGGCGACCAGCGCATCGCGCTGCGCCCCGGGCGCCGCGGCCTTCACCGACCAGGTGGTGCCCATCGACGCACCGCCGATCTCCAGCGGCTGCGGCACGGAGGCGCAGCCGGCCAGCGCGAGGCCGAGGGCCGCTGCGCAGGCCCAGCCGGCGGACGCGACGCGACGCCCCGGGGCATCACCCCCGGGGCGCGCGGAACACGCTCGTGCCCATCGCCGCCGCATTACTGCGGCAGCACTTCCAACGTGGCCACGTAGCTGGCGCGGCGCTGGGTGGCCGGCGCCGCGGCCTTGTCGTCCTGCAGCGAGGCTTCCAGCCAGTACATGCCGGGCGCGGGCCAGGTCACGGTGAAGGCGCCGTCCTCGCCGGTCTTCACGCTGATCTCGTCCTGATTGTCGCGATAGCGCGTGGCGCCGGGCACGATCTCGACCTCCACGCCGGCGGCAGGCTGGCCGTCGATCACCAGCTTGAACGTGGCCGTCTCGGCCGCGAACAGGTCGTTGGGGTGCGTCACCGGCACCAGTTCCAGCCCCGCGCCGGTGGGCTTGAGCGCATCGGCGCTGGGCGAGCCGTTGGTGACGAAGGTCTCCACCCGACCGGCGCTGCGGGTGATCTGGAGGTTCTTCGCATCCTTGGGAACCTCGGCGGCGAAGGTCTCCTCGCTGCCGCGCCAGCGCTTGGGCTGGCCGTTCTCCTCCCAGCTTGCGAACAGGCCGGCGTTGACGCTGGCGATGCGCCAGGTGCCGGTCTGGGTCAGCTCGACGTCGAACACGCTGCGGTACTTGCCCACGTGCGGATTCTGCGCGGCGGCGGTGCTGCCGTCGGGCGCGGTGATGACCAGCGATTCCAGCCGCATCGGGAAATGGTCGGGATAGTAGAGGTTGTTCGAAATGGCCGCGTCCACGCTGACCCAGGGCTGGTTGCCGCTGACCACGGTGGCCGAGGGCAGCAGCCAGGCCTTGTGCGCCTGGGCGGAGAACGACAGCGCGGTGGCGGCCAGCGCCAGCGCCACGGCGGAAAGACGGAGCGAACGGGAGATGCGATTCATGGGGAGGTTTCCTTGGCGAAGAGTCTGTGTGGGGAGGTATGTTCTTCCGCCACTCCGACGGCGAGCGGTGCGGGGCGGGGGCGGATTACGGCGTGGCGGACAGGCGGATCGCGCCCAGCTCGCTCTCGCCCTGCGCGCTGGCCTCCTGCGCGGCGGCGGGCGGCCACTGCAGCGGCAGCTTGAGGAGCTCGCGGCCGCCGACTTCACGCACGGCCTCCACCACCACCCGGTAGCTGCCCGGCGCGAGATCCCTGATCGGCGCTGCGGCGCCGTCGAGCGTGATGGCATGGGTGCCCGCCGGGCGCGTGGCGCCGGTGACGCCGTCCACCGGCAGGCTCAGGGTGCGGCCGCTGCGGCGCCACCACTGGCGAAGGTCCGGCAGCCACTTGGTGCCGCTGTCGCCCTTGTGGCCGGGCTTGTCCTGCTGGTACCAGACCGCGAGGTTGGCGGCGACGCTGGCGTCCTCGCGCTCGATCCAGACCGCGACGTAGGGGCGGTGGTATTCGGCCACCTTGAGCTGGGGAATCTCCACCTCGAGGGACAGCTGGGCGGCACCGGCAAGCGGCGCGGCGAGGAGCAGCAGGGGAAAGCACAGGTATCGGATCGGGGTCATGGCTCGGGTACGCGGTGGGGAAAGGACTCAGTGCACCAGCAGCAGCGCGATCAGAAGCGGGACGAGCGCGCCCAGGCCGACCATCGGCCAGGTCAGGCCGCGCTCGCGCGCGTGCAGCTGCAGGAGGACCAGCCCGGTGAGCGAGAACACCAGGCAGGCCAGGGAAAACACGTCGATGAACCAGCGCCACGCCGGACCGGTGTTGCGGCCCTTGTGGAGATCGTTGGCATAGGCGATCCAGCCGCGGTCGGTGCTTTCCGCCGTCACCTCGCCCGACGCCAGGTCCACGCTCAGCCAGCCGTCGCCGCCGGGGCGCGGCAGCGAGAGGTAGATTTCCTCCGGCGACCATTCCGCTTCGCGCAGGCCCGCGCGCACGCCCATGCGCAGGCGCAGGAATTCGCGCAGCGGCGCCGGCAGCGGTGCCGGCCCGGACTGCGTCTGCGCAAGCGCCGCCAGCTCCGCGCGCAGCGCTTCGGGCAGGGCGTCCTCGTGCGCCACCGTCGCGGGCGAGGCCGGGATCTGCGAGGCGTGGTTGAGGGTGATGCCCGTCACCGCGAACAGCAGCAGCCCCGCCAGGCACAGCGCCGAGCTGATCCAGTGCCACAGGTGCAGCGTGCGCAGCCACCAGGCGCGTTGGCCGGGGGCGCTCGATACGGGCGTAGCGGGCGTCGACGGTGCGGTCATCGGGGATGAAGGGTCCGGGCCGGTGCGGCCAGTGGCGGGCGCAGCCGTGGAAACGATTCGGTGGCAGGCGCATTACGGGCCTGAAGCGTGGGACAACGGGGCGGCGCGGCGGCAGGAGCTGCTTCAGCGCGCAAACGATAATCAATCTTATTGAGATCGCGGCCGGCTGACAACTGGCGCGCGCCGCCAGCCTAGAGTTCGGCCCCGTTGTCGCGCGCCACCTGCTCGGCCAGCGCCATGCCCACCCGCGACAGCCGCAGCGGCGAGCGGCTCGTCAGCGCGTGCGGGGCGGTCGCCGGATCGGCCTCGAACGACAGGATGACGGCGCGCCAGGACACGCCGGCGCGCACCAGCACGGCGCGCACCAGCGCCTGGTGCAGGCACCGGGAAATCCGGCTTTCCGGGGTGCAGGGCAGCTCGAGCGCGCGGGACATCTCGTCCCAGGCGAAATAGTCGGTGTCGGGAAGCAGGAACACCCGGGCCAGCAGCGCGCCGTGTGCGCTTCGCAGGCACAGCCACTCCCGCGGCCCGCCGGGGCTCACCGTCGCGTGCGCGCTCAGGCTCGCGCACTCGCGCACGATGCCCGCATCCGACACCGCAGAGCCCCCGTGCCCGGTGAGCGGCAGGCGCGAGCCGCTCCGGCGCGAGTCGCAGCGCTGCAGCCACAGCGTCGGCCCCAGTCGCGGCAGCCAGCGGGCCAGGTCGCGGGCACCCACCGGCACCTCGCCGGTCGCAGCGCTCCGCCGCGCCGCGAAAGGCGCAGCGCGGAACGACGCCGGCGCGTAGCCGTCCGGCTCGTCCATGGGTGAAAGGGTCTGGGTTCCGGAAAAAAGAGACATGGGGGGATACCGAGCGACCGTTCATTGCAGCGATGCGGGCGGGGTGTGGAACATCCCCCACCCCGGCCGGGGAGGCACGGCTTTCGCCGCACCTCCCCGTACGCGCCCCGCCCCTGCGGGGGGTGTATGGCGGGGCATGTGTGGGAATGATAAGTATTCGCATTAGCAAGTCAACCGCCCGTCGCTCGGGGAATTTCTGAACAAGCAGGGGTTTTCTCGTCACTCCCGCGCAGGCGGGAGTCCAGTGTCCTGCTTTCAATGGGTTCAAGCCGCTGGATGCCCGCCCCCGACCAAGCGCGCTTCGAGGGCAGGCCCAGCGCGGGCCTGACGGCCTTGTCCAGGCCTTCCGCAGCGCGGCGCGGGAAAGAACGCGGCAGAACCTGTTGCGAACGATAACGGTTCTTATTACGATCTTTGTCCGTGCAAACCGCACGCCGCCCGCTGCCCTCTCCTTCACCCGATGCCGCCGTCCCTCCCGTCCCGCGAACCCGTCCGATGCGCCGCGCTGCTGCGCCTCGCCGGGCTGTGGCTGGCGATCGCGCTGCTGGCGTTCATCTGGCACGGCCAGGACGGTGATCCGGCGGCATCGGTTGCGGTCGATGGGACGCTGATCGAGGCCATCGCCCCGGTATCGCACGCGTCTCCCGATCATCCCGCGCCTCGGGCCGGTGACGGCGACGAAGCCGAGCCCGACGACGCCACCTGCGCGATGGCGTCCCGTTCACACGCGGCGACCGGCGCATCGAGTCCGGTCGCTTCCTTCTCGACCGGATCGGCAGGCGGCTCCTTCGCGGCCTATCGCGCCAGGCACCCCCGCGCGCCTGAGCGCGCGCCGCCTCGCGCGGCCTGTTTTCGAACATTTCATCGCGCCGGCACCGCGCCAGGCGCGCCGCTGCCTGTCCTTTCCATCCGCGTCCCCGCGCCACGTTTGGTGCCGGGGATCCGTGTCCCTCTTCCACCCCGGGAAACATCTTCTCCATGAATTGCATCAAGAGCCGCAAATACGCCGCCCAGCGCGGTCTTCTTCCCACCGCCACGCTGGCCGCCGGCCTCGCACTGACGCTGCCGGTGCTGGCGGCCGAGGCCGCCGACGCGGCGGATGCCGCTGCCGACGCCGGCACCCGCGCCACCCGGCTCGACAAGGTCGAGGTGCGCGGCGTTCGCAGCATGGTGACTTCGCCCAAGTTCACCCAGAGCCTGCAGGACACCCCCCAGACGATCGAAGTGATCGGTAAGGAGCTGTTCCAGCAGCAGGGCGCGACCACGCTGACCGAGGCGCTGCGCAACAGCGCCGGCGTGGGCACCTTCTATGCCGGCGAGAACGGCAACACCAGCACCGGCGACGCGGTGTACCTGCGCGGCTTCGACACTTCCAGCAGCCTGTATCTGGACGGCGCGCGCGACCTCGGCTCGATCTCGCGCGACCTGTTCAACATCGAGCAGGTCGAAGTCGTCAAAGGTCCGGCCGGAACCGACACGGGACGCTCCGCGCCGACCGGCGCGATCAACCAGGTGACCAAGGAAGCGAACCTCCGCGACGCGATCTCCGCCACCCTGAGCGGCGGTGCCGACGGCCAGAGGCGCGCCACCGCCGACTGGAACCAGACGCTGGGCGGGACCTCGGGGGTGCGCCTGAACGCGATGTGGCAGGACAGCGACGTGCCGGGCCGCGACCGCGTCAACAACAGCCGCCGGGGCATCGCGCCCTCGCTCGGCTGGGGGCTTGGCACCAATACGCGGGTCTACGCCGATCTGCTCTACGTCGAGCAGGACAACATCCCCGACGGCTTCGTGCCCACCCTCGGCCTGTTCGGATGGCAGCCCCAGCCGGGGCTGGAGCAGTTGGCCGGCCATCCGGTGGACCCTGCGAACTTCTACGGCACCGCCGACGATCACGACCACGTCACCGCGCAGATGGCGACCCTGCGTCTGGAGCACGACCTGGCCGGCGGCGCGCGCCTGTCCAACACCCTGCGCTGGGGCAAAACCGCGCAGGACTATTTCCTCACCGCCTTCATGTCCACCGGCGGCAGCGCCACCAACCCGATGGGTGGCAACATCAAGTGGACGGACATCGGCGATCTGTCGACCTACACCCTGACCCGCGGCAACCTCACCCTCAAGGATCAGGAAAACCGCATCCTCACCGACCAGCTGAACCTCCAGCTGGATTTCGCCACCGGTGCGATCGAGCACTTCCTGAGCAGCGGCGTCGAACTCACTCGCGAGGTGCAGGAAAACGCCGGGCTGGCGGCCTCGGGCACCGTGCCGCCGGCCAGCCTCTACCACCCCGACTGGAACGTGCCCGGTCCGCACATCTCGCACACCGGCGCAGGCAGTCGCGGCGAAACCACCACGGCCGCGCTCTACCTCTTCGACACGCTCAAGTTCGGCGAGAAGCTCCTGCTCACCGCCGGGCTGCGCGCGGACCGCTATGACACCGACTATCTCGCCACCGCGATCTGCACCACCGCCGTGCCGCTGCCGCGCGGCGGCGTTGCCTGCCCCTCCGGCGTGGCCCACGGCAGTCTGGTCACGAGCACCGACCTCAGCGCCAGCGACACCCTGGTCAACTACAAGCTGGGCGCGGTCTACAAGCCGGCCCGCAGTCTGAGCCTGTACGCCAACGCCGCACTCTCCCAGCAGCCGCCAGGCGGCGCCAATTTCAGCCTGAGCAGCGCCGCCAACAGCGCCAACAACCCCAACCTCGATCCGCAGAAGGCCCGCACCTGGGAGATCGGCGCGAAGTGGATGGCGTTCGACGAGGCCCTGGCGCTGAACCTGGCGGTGTTCCGGACCCGGGTCACCAACGAGATCAACAGCCAGCTGCTCGACGAGCACGGCAATCCCACCCAGACCGGGGAAAAGGAGGTCAAGGGCATCGAAGTCAGCGCGGTCGGCCACCTCACCGATGCCTGGACGATCTCGCTGGGCTACGTGGATCAAAACGCCGAGGTCAGCCGCGGGCCGAACGTCACCGCCGACGGCACGCCCAATCTCACCTACACGCCGGACGCGGCCTTCACCAGCTGGACCAGCTACACGCTGCCGCTCGGCCTGACCCTCGGCGGCGGGGTGCGCTACACGGGAGGTCTGCACCGCGGCACGGACGGCGCGGTCGGCACCCCGGCGCAGACCAAGTCCTACACGGTCTACGATGCAATGCTGGCCTATCCGGTCAGCGACCACCTCACCCTGCGGCTCAACGGCTACAACCTGTTCGACAAGTCCTACGTCGCTGCGATCAACAAGTCCGGCTACCGCTACACGCCGGGCGCGCCGCGCACCGTGCTGCTCAGCGCCGACTTCCACTACTGATCCCGGGAGAACCTGCCATGCTGCTGCACATTCCCGAGGTCCTCACGCCCGACGAGCTCGCGCTGCTGCGGCGCGAGCTGGACCTCGCCCAGTGGACCGACGGACGCGAGACCGTCGGCCACCAGGGCGCACAGGTGAAGCGCAACGAGCAGCTGCCCGACGGCTCGCCGCTGAAAGCCGAGCTGGGCCGCATCGTGCTGGCGGCGCTGGAGCGCCATCCGCTGTTCTTCGCCGCCGCCCTTCCGCTCAAGACCCTGCCGCCGCGCTTCAACCGCTACACCGGCGGCGGCACCTACGGCTTCCACGTCGACGGTGCCGTGATGAAGATCGGCCAGGGCGAACAGCTGCGTTCGGACGTGTCCTGCACCCTGTTCCTCAGCGAGCCGGAGGAGTACGACGGAGGCGAACTCATCGTCAGCGACACCTACGGCGAGCACGAGGTGAAGCTGCCGGCGGGCGATGCGATCGTGTACCCGTCCTCCAGCCTGCACCAGGTCACGCCCGTCACGCGCGGCGCGCGCCTGGCCAGCTTCTTCTGGATGCAGAGCCTGGTGCGCGACGACGCCCGACGCCGGATGCTGCTGGAAATGGACACCGCCCTCACCCGCCTGCGCAGCGATGGCGCGGACAATGGCGCGGTGCTGCAGCTGACCGGGATCTACCACAACCTCCTGCGGCAGTGGGCCGAGACTTAGGGAATACTCCATCGTCATCCCAGCCTTCGCTCACTGCTGTCCGGAATAATTTGGGTCTGTTCGGCGGAAAGCCTTGGAGTGCTTGGCATTGCACATAAGTTGCCGAGATGGAGACTCAATCTCCCGGTTTCGGCGTCGCTGAACACAAATCCCCTCTCCCCCATTTGCATGGGGGAGAGGGAGCTTTACAGCTGAGACTCGCGCACCTTCGCGGGTGCGACGAAAAACGTTCCGGACAGCAGTGAGCCTTCGCTGGGATGACGACTGGCTCAGAGGTTCCCTGAAGCGGCTTCCGAGGGTTTCAGGCCGGGGGCAGGGGCGGGGTTCGCATCAAAATTGACTCCAGTCAAAGCGAATGCGAATCGCTCGTGTTTACAATTCCGTTCGCAGTCCCGATACTTCCGCCCCCTCGCGGCCCGCATCCCGGGCCGGCGAAACGACCCCCGAAACCCACCAAGGAAACTCCCCGATGCTGCTGCATCATTCCCGGCGCGTCCCTCGGCGCCCCTCCCCGCGGCGCAACGCCATCACGCTGGCCCTGCTGACGACGCTCGCCGCACCCGGTGCCTACGCCAGCCCGGCCCTGGAAGATGCCACCACGCTCGACCAGGTCGTCGTCACCGCCGCCGGCTTCGAGCAGAAGCTCACCGATGCGCCGGCCAGCATCAGCGTCATCTCGCGCGAGGAGCTGAAGAAGCGGCCTTACATGACCCTGATCGACGCGGTGCGCGATCTGGAAGGCGTGGACGTGGGCGAAACCTCGGACAAGACCGGCCAGAAGACCATCTCCATCCGCGGCATGGGGCCGGACTACACGCTCATCCTCATCGACGGCCGCCGCCAGAACAACCACGGCGACATCTACCCCAACGCCTTCGGCGGCAACCAGTTCAACCACATCCCGCCGCTGGACATGATCGAGCGCATCGAGGTGATCCGCGGCCCGGCCTCCACGCTTTACGGGGCCGACGCGCTGGGCGGGGTCATCAACATCATCACCCGCAAGGTGTCCACGCGCTGGACCGGCTCGGCCACGCTGGGCCACAACATCCAGGAGAACAGCGACTTCGGTTCGGACACCACGCTGGACTTCGCCCTCTCCGGCCCGCTGGTGAAGGATCTGCTCGGCCTGACCGTGCGCGGCGCGCGCTACGAGCGCGACGCCTCCACGCCCGAATACGAAGTCATCACCGCGCCCGACGGCACCGAGTTCGAACGCTCGCTGGGCTTTGGCGGCGGCGGCAAGACGGTGGACAACACCAACGAGGAGCTTGGCGTCACACTGAGCTGGACGCCCACCGATTCGCAGAGCCTGATCTTCGACTACGACACCTCCGAGCAGGTCTACGACAACACGCCCTTCATCAACAATCTCGGCACCGAGACCTATCCGCTGGGCACGGTGGACGGCATCGAAGGCCTGTGGCGCGCGGCGCCGCGCGCCGGCTACGCCTCCGACCAGGAGTTCACCCGCGAACAGTGGGCCATCACCCACCACGGCGACTGGGAGTTCGGCCGCAGCATGGTCTCCCTTTCGCGGGTGGAGACGGACAACCACGGCCGCACCCTGCCGCTGACCGTGGCCGAGCGCCTGCTGCATCAGCAGATGTTCCAGGGCACCGGCGACTACGCCGGCATGAGCGTGGACGAGCGCAAGGCCCTGATGATCCAGACCTTCCTGCCGCGCCCCAAGCGCAACCTGCAGTCCAGCCAGTACACGCTGGACGCCAAGATCGACATGCCGATCGGGGAGAACCACCACGTGGTGTTCGGCGGCCAGGTGATCGACGGCGAACTCGACGACGGCGTGTTCGGCATGGAAGAGGGCGACGACGGTGCCGGCTTCGTGCAGGACCACGAAATGTGGTCGGTGTTCGCCGAGGACAACTGGACGCCCAGCGACGCGCTGACCGTCACCGCCGGCATCCGCCGCGACGACCACAACATGTTCGGCAGCCAGGTCAGCCCGCGCCTGTACGCCAACTACACGCTTTCCCCGACCTGGGTGCTGAAGGGAGGCGTTTCCACCGGCTTCAAGACGCCCAAGACGACCGATCTCTACGACGGCGTGACCGGCTTCGGCGGTCAGGGCACCTCGCCCTTCATCGGCAACCCGGACCTCGAGCCGGAAACCAGCGTCAACAGCGAAATCGCGCTGTACTGGAACTCGGCTGAGGCCGGGCACAACTTCAACCTCACCCTGTTCAACAACGACTTCAAGGACAAGATCGCGCGCGGTGACACCAACCTGAGCTGCGCCCAGACCGGCGGGGTGCGCCCCTGCGCCAACCTGGGCGACTACGAGCTGCTGGGCTACGGCAGCTACGCGCAGAGCATCAACATCGACAAGGCCCGCGTGCGCGGCGCGGAAGTCGCCGGCCGCTACGAGTTCTTCGACGGTTTCGCGCTGCGCGCCAACTACACCTGGACCGACAGCGAGCAGCTCAGCGGCGCGAACAAGGGCCGCCCGCTGACCTATACCGCCGAGCACATGGCCAACGCCACGCTGGAGTGGACTGCCACCGAGAAGTTCGGCATGCAGCTGATCGGGGAGCACCGCTCCGAGCGCTACCGCGGTTCGCAGGACGCCGAGGGCAACATGCTCTTCTACAAGGGCTACACCGTGTGGCACCTGGCGGCGCAGTACCGCTTCAGCGACAACCTGAGCCTTGCGGCGCGCATCAACAATCTGCTGGACAAGGACTTCACCAGCTTCCAGACCCTCTGGACCCAGAACGCCCAGACCGGCGCCTACACGCCCTCCTACCTCGACGACTACAACAACAAGGACAAGTCCCGGAACCTGTGGCTGAGCCTGAACGTCGGCTTCTGATCGCAGCGCAAGTCGGACGCATCAACGGCGGGGTGGCGACACCCCGCCGTTTTTGTTTGCGGCGAATGTGCGGCAGTGAGCGACATGACCACCGTGCGCATCATCCTCGCCCTTTTCTGAGCTGCCTGTGCGGCAGCGAACGAGATGGGAGCAAGCGGTATTCCTCAACCACTCGAAGTGATTACAATGTAAGCATTGCAATCACTCCCGGAGGGCTTCCCCATGGCCAGCATGACCATCCGCAATCTAGATGATGATGTGAAGGCGCGCCTGCGCGTGCGGGCTGCGCAGCATGGGCGTTCGATGGAGGAGGAGGCTCGGAACATCCTACGATCAGTGTTGGGGTCGGAGCCTAAGGCGGGTACTGCTGCGGCCCTAGTTGCCGATATCCGGGCGCTGGTGGAGCCGTTCGGCGGTGTCGAACTGGAGTTGCCGTCGCGTGAGCCCATGCGTGAGCCGCCCGCTTTCAGTGGCCCCGAGTACGACGAATGATCGTTCTGGATACCAACGTCATCTCGGAAATCTTCAAGCCCTTGCCTGATCCGGGCGTCATGGCGTGGCTGCAACAGCAGCTGGAAGATGCCGTCTACACGACGGCCATCACGCGCGGTGAGCTGTTGTACGGGGTGAGCATCAAGCCCAAAGGGCGGCAGAAAGACATTCTGCTCGCTGGACTGACGAGGATCTTCGTGGTGCGTTTTCCTGGCCGGGTGCTGCCCTACGACAGCGATGCGGCAGATGCCCATGCCGAGTTTGCGGCCATGCGCCGTGAGCAGGGGCGACCCGTCAGTCAGTCCGACGCGATGATCGCAGGCATCGTGCGCTCACGTGGCGCAACGCTGGCAACCCGCAACGTGCGTGACTTCGAGGGCTGCGGTATCGAGCTGATCGACCCTTGGAACTGATGCGTCAAGTCATTGCCGGGGTGTGATGCCCAGCCATGGGTGCCAGAGCCATCCCTGATCGCTGGATCGCACCTGGACCGTGGTGAACTTGCGCGCAGCATCGTAGAGAGACAGGTCTTCGGCTTCGGCCAGTTTGCGCAGTCGCTCCATCAGTTGCGAAAAATCCATCATGCCCCACGGTACAAGGCGGGTGGATAGGCCAAATGGAATGTCGTAACAGGCGGCTTCCACATAGGGGCTTTGCCCGGCTTTCTCCAGTTTGTCTTCGATCCGATGCGTGACCAGCCTGACCTCGTCCTCGTCGGGGATGTTGGCCCGCCTGGAATGCAGGATCGTCTTGAGGTCGGTGGGGCTGATGTCGTTCATGCCGCGCGCGACCTGGCGGGCGTTTCAGCCCGCGTAGTTCCCCAGCGCCAGGCGCAGGCGGATCTGCGCCTCGGCGCGCAGGCTTACCGGTTCCATCACGGTGGCGTCGGGGCCGTAGCGCAGCACGTCCATCAGCAGTTCGCGTGAGCTGCTGTAGGGCAGGCGCAGCTCGTAGCGCCCGTCCGGCAGGAAGCGGCCCTGCTGCTGGGAGTGCCAGCGCTCTTCCGCGGCCCAGCGCGCGGCATCGGCGGAAAAAACCACGGTGGCCCAGGCTTTGGGCGGACCGGAGAAGATGCCGTAGCTGGAGGCCAGGTGCTGGTCGAGCTCGGCCTCCGGCACGTCGATGGCGGCTTCGTCGAAGGGGCGCGCTTGGTCGATCCGATCGAGCGAAAAGCTGCGCAACGCCTGACGCTCGTGGTCGAAGGCGTCCAGGTACCAGTTGTTGCGGTAGTGGGTCAGGCGCTGCGGCGAGACCGTGCGCTGGGTGGTTGCCCCGGTGGAGCGCGCGCGGTAGCGGAAGCTCAGCCGCCGGCGCTGCAGCACGGCACCGGCGGCGGCGCGAAACGCGGCCTGGTCCAGGCTGCGGGTGCCGCTGCTGATGACCCGCACCCGCTCAACCGGCCAGCGCTTGCCGCCGGCCTGTTCGGCCAGGAGCTGGTCGATGCGCTCGCGGATGGGTTCCAGCGCATCGCCGAGGAACCCGCCGGTGCCGGAACGATCCAGCAGCTGGTGCGTGGCGAGCAGCGCGTGCAGTTCGTCCGGACTCAGCCACAGGCCGGGCAGCTCGAAGCGCTCGGCTTCGGCCATGTCGTAGCGGAACCCGGGCGGATCGTCGGAGGTCTCCACCGGCGCACCGAGGTAGTCGCGCAGGAAGGCCACGTCGCGGTAGACGGTGGCGCGCGAGCACTGCAGGTCCTCGATCAGGCGCTGCAGGGATACCGGCACCCGCGCCTGGCTCAGGCGCCGGTGCAGGAGGTTGATGCGCTCGTAGCGTTCCATGCCCGGTCACTCGCTGTCGGTGGGTGCGTCGGCCTCACGCTGGCGGGTGATGGAGCGCGCCACCAGCAGCCCGACCTCATACAGCAGGCACATCGGGATGGCCAGCATGAGCTGGGAGATGACGTCCGGCGGGGTGATGACGGCCGCCACCACGAAGGCACCCACGATGACGTAGCCGCGCGATTCGCGCAGCTGCTCGACGCTGATCCAGCCCAGCAGCACCAGGATCACCACCGCCACCGGCACCTCGAAGCTGAAGCCGAAGGCCAGGAACAGCACCAACACGAAATCGAGGTAGCGGCTGATGTCGGTCATCATCGCCACGCCTTCGGGCGCAACGCCGGTGAGGAAGCCGAACACCGCCGGCAGCACCAGGAAGTAGGCGAAGGCGCAGCCGACGTAGAACAGCAGCACGGCCGAGACCAGCAGCGGGCGCGCGAGCTTCTGCTCGTGCCGATACAGTCCTGGCGCAACGAAGGCCCAGAGCTGGTAAAGCACGACCGGCATGGCCAGGATCAGGGCGGTGAACAGCGCCAGCTTGATCGGCGTGAGGAACGGACTGGCGACGTCGATGGCGACCATCTGGGTGCCGGCGGGCAGCTTGGCGCGCAGGGGTTCGGACAGCAGGGTGTAGATGCGGTTGGCGAACGGCAGCAGGGCAATGAAGATCGCCAGCACCGCCAGCACGGCGCGCAGCAGGCGCGCGCGCAGCTCGACCAGGTGGCCGATCAGGCTCTGCTCGGTGCCGGTTTCCGCCGATCCCACGGCTCAGCCTGCCGGCCCGGCGTCACGGCCGGTTTCGGGCGGCGCGTTTGCTTCGGGCGAAGCATCCGCGACAGGCGGTTCCCGGGCCGGAGCCGAGGTCGATGGTGCCGAGAGCAGGCTTTGCCGGGTGTCCTTCATCGCGCGCTTGAGGTCATCGGCCGCCAGCTCGCGCTCGATGTCGGTGCGGATCGAGTACCAGGTGGCGCGCGCCTTGCGCAGGTAGAGCCCGGCCATGCGCGCGGCGCGCGGCAGCCGCTCCGGGCCGAGCACGAGCAGTGCCACCAGTCCGATCACGGCCAGTTCGACCAGGCTGACCTCGAACATCGTCGCGTCCCGCCCGGTCAGTCGCCCTTGGTCTCGGTCGGTGCCTTGTGCGCCGGCTGCTCGGTGCCCTGGCCCGAGGCGTCATCGAGCTTCTTGTCCGCTGCCTCGTCTTCCTGCAGACCCTTGCGGAAGCTGCGGATGGCGCTGCCGAGGTCGGAGCCCACGTTGCGCAGCTTCTTGGTGCCAAACAGCAGCACCACGACCAGAAGCACGATTAGCCAGTGCCAGATACTGAAGCCGCCCATGGCGTATGCCTCACGAAAGGAAAGGAAAGGAAAGGAAAGCAGCATAGCGCAGCCGCCGCCGGGCCGGCAGGCTCAGCGCGCGCCGTATTCCTCCAGCCGGTCGCGGAAATCCACGACGGCTGGCGGCGCCTTCTTCACGCGGCCTTCAAAGACCGCGCGCGGCGTGGTGTCGCGCCCGTAGGCGCGGGCGTTGGCGCGATGGTCGATCGACAGCACCGCGCCGTCCAGCGCCACGCCGGCGAACAGGCCGCGCGAGCGCGAGTAGGAATAGATCTCGGCCTTGAGCTGGCCGTCGGTGGACGCCTGGGCCATGCGTCCCACCGGGCCGGCGGCGACCGCCGCATCCGCGCCGAGGGTGAACTTGCCGTTGACGATGGAATCCACCCCGCGCTCGGAGCGGAACACCAGCACCACGTCGGTGGCCTGCACGCCGGCCTGGAAACCGATGCTGCCGCCGGTGAGGCTGATGAAACTCGGGGTGCTCCAGCTGCCGTCGGCCTGGCGCACGGCAATCACCCCGCGGCCGTGGCGTCCACCGACGACGAGTCCGGCCTTGACCACTTCGGGAACGACGGCGACTGCGTAGGCGTCACTCAGCAGCCTTTGCGGGATCGCGTTCTCGGGCATCCGCATGACTTCATCGAGCACCTTCACCGCCTGCTGCAGGCGTTCGTCCTCGGTGGGGCGCGCCTGCGCGGTTGACGCGAACACGCCCATGCCGAACAGCAGCAGGATAGAGAGCAGAATGCGGGACATGATGCCTCCGTGGAATGTGTGCGGGAAACGCGGCGAGTATGCGGCCGCGGGAATGAATCCCGGCCCAAACCGCGGCGATACGCGCGGCGGGGCGACGCCCGGAAGCGCAATCAGTGCGCGCGACGCAGGCGGCCCGCGCCGAGCAGCGCGGCGACCAGCCCCAGCAGCAGCAGCATCGGCGCACCCGGTCCGGGAACCGACTGGATCGCCGTGCCGAGGCCGCCGCTGCCGGTGCAGCCGGCGGGCGGCGCGATGGCCATGCCGCGCACGCTGACGTTCTCCAGGATGCCACTGATCGAGCCGACGACCTCGGCGTGGCCAGTGTCCGGGTTGATGCGTGCCAGGCGGCTCGCGCGGTTCACGTCGGGCGGCTGGGAATCCAGCGTGGCCCACAGCGCGCCCGTGGAATCGAAATCCGCGCCGCCGCTGCTGAGGGTGTCGTCGATGCCGAGGCTGCCGATGTGCGTGGCCACGGCGGTGGATGGATCGATGCGATACAGCGCCTGCTGCTCGCGCTGACCGAATCCGTTCTGCACGCCGATGCCGAAGAGCTGGTTCCCCCGCCCGCCCAGCCCGGTCAGCGGCGCGCCGGTGTTTCCGACCTGCCGCACCGAGGCGTTGGATGGATCGATTTCCCAAAGCAGGCCGGTGGTGTCGGAGGATGCCCAGAGGCGTCCGTTGCAGGTGAAGGCCAGGCCGTAATCGAGCTGGCCGTTGGGCCCCGTGTCCTGCAGGCCGGGCAGCGCACCGACCAGAGCCCCCCTGCCCGTCGTGGCGTCGATGCGGATCAGAAAGTCGGTCGTGGTCGATCCCGAGCCGGCGGTGCCGTCGGCCACGCCGTAGAGCGTTCCGTCCGGCGCGATGGCCAGTCCTTCCACGTCGTTGAAGCCGATGCCGGTGCCGATCGGCGTGGCCTGTCCGGTGGCCAGATCGAGGCGGTACAGCGTATTCCACGCCGAAACATAGGCCAGCGGCGCAGCCAGCACGGGCAGCGGGAGCAGGCAGATCAGGGCGGCCAGAAGCCGTCGGCGCATGCTGGGACGCATCTGTGTCGTCCTTCGATTAGTATTGGGGTCGTCGTCACTGCGCCTCTATGTGAAATCGCGGGCGCTGTGCGCGAGCATAGCACTTTCCCACGCCCAATCAACGCTGGCGGGCGCGTCGCGGCACCGCCGCCGGCCTCGCCGCCCCGGAATCCCATGACCGACTCCCTGTCCTCCACCGCCGCCGGCCCCGCGCCGCGCACCGGCGTGCTCCTGGTCAACCTTGGAACCCCGGAATCTCCCGAACCTCGCGCATTGCGCCGCTATCTTGCAGAGTTCCTCGCCGATCGTCGCGTCGTCGAGCTGCCGCGCGCACTCTGGTTCCCGATCCTGTATGGCATCATCCTGCCGTTCCGCGCGCCACGTTCGGCCGCGCTTTACCGCAGCATCTGGACCGGACGCGGCTCGCCGCTGGCCTGGCTCAGCGAGGATCTGGCCGCCGCCGTGGCGGCGCGATGCGCCGACCACACCGCCGTGGCCCTGGCGATGCGCTATGGCGAACCGTCGGTTTCCCGGCAAATGCGGGCGCTGCGCGAACGCGGCGTGGAACGGCTCGTGGTGCTGCCGCTCTATCCGCAATATTCGGGCACCACCACCGCCTCGGTGTTCGATGCGGTGACCGCCGAGCTGGACGGCTGGCGACGCTGGCCGGAGCTGCACCTGATCGCTGGTTATCACGACGATGCCGCGTGGATCGACGCTGTTGCTTGCTCGATACGAACACATCGCGAGGCGCAGGCGGAGCCGGGGCACCTGCTGTTTTCGTTCCACGGCATCCCGCAGCGCTGCGTGGATCGCGGCGATCCCTATGCCGACCAGTGCCACGCCAGCGCCCGCGCCATCGCCCGGCGCCTCGGGCTGGACGAGGCCGACTGGTCGCTTTCCTTCCAGTCGCGCCTGGGCCGCGCCCAGTGGCTGACGCCCTACACCGACCAGACCGTGCGCGCGCTGGCCGCACGCGGCGTCAGGCACTTGGACGTGGTGTGTCCCGGCTTTGCGGTGGACTGCCTGGAAACGCTGGAGGAAATCGCGGTGCAGAACGCCGGGTTCTTTCGTGAAGCCGGCGGCCAGAGCCTGCGCTACATCCCCGCGCTCAACGCCGAGGCGTCCCACGCCGACGCGCTGGCCGCGCTGGTGAAACGCCATCTCGACCCCGGCACCTAGTCTTCCAGCAGCGTACGCAGCGTCCCCTTGAGCGCCAGCCCGTCTTCGCGCAGGTAACGCCGCTGCGCGCGCCAGTCGGGAAAGCGGTGTTCGACTTCGCGCCAGAAGGCGGGCGAATGGTTGGGCTGGATCAGATGGCACAGCTCGTGCACCAGCACGTAGTGGAACGCCTCGGGCGGCCCCAGCACCAAGGCAAGGTCGAGCGACAGCGTGCCCGAGGTGCTCATCGAGCCCCACAGCGAGGCCAGCGGGCGAATCCGCCACAGCCGCGGCGCGCGCGGGAGGCCCGGCAGATAGTGCGGCAGCCAGCGCCCGACGTCGGCGCGCGCCTCGGAGAGGTGGAACTCGCGCAGCGCGCGGCGAACGGCGGCGGGAGGCGCGGTCGGCGGCAGGACGATCACCAGCCGATCGCCCTCCTGGGCGACGCGCAGCCCGCCGCCGGGGCGCCACTCGACCTCCAGCAATCGCCCGCGCAGCGGGACCCGCGCGGCCTCGCCGGGCACCAGCGCGCTGGCGGGTGCGGGCGCGCCGGGATCCTCGGCCAGCCTGTCGGCGAGCCACGCCAGATGCCGATCGAGGAAGCGCTGCGCCTCGTGCGCGGGCACGCCCGCGGGCACGGTCAGGCGCGGGCCGCGCGCGGACAGGAGCAGGCGCAGGTGGCGCGCACGCGGATCGACCACGCGCAGCACGTCGATCTCGCGCCCGTCCGGCAGGCGCACCGCCAGGGTGTCGCGCTGCTGCGGGCGGGCGCGTCGCAAGGCGGTCAGGCCTCGGCCGAACTCAGCGACAGCTCGGCTTCCAAGCGCTCCAGCAGGAGGCGCAGCTCACCGCTCATCAACGCGAACGTCGCGTCCAGCTCGGCCTCCAGCGAGGGGCGGTCGTCCTTTTCCAGCGCCTCGGTCGCGGTTTCCAGGAACTTGAGCTTGCGGATCACCAGATCCTCGCCCAGCACGAAGGAAAGCCGCTCGGCGAACACCAGACCGAGCTGGAAGCACTGCTTGCCGACCTTGAGGTGTTCGCGCACCTCGTCGCTGTCGAGCTCCTGGCGGCGGCACTTGACGATGGCTCCCGAATCCACCGGATCACGCAGCTCGCATTCGTCCCCCAGCGCGAAGCCCTCGGGCAGCGCTTCGCCGGCGAGCCAGCCGGTCATCAGCCCGCGCACGCTCGATTCCGCGTTGACCGGCAGCGCCGGGAACGAACCCAGCGCTTCGCGGATGCCCGACACCAGCGCCTCGGCGTTCTTGCGGCTGGAGGAATCGACCACCAGCCAGTTCGCCTCCAGATCCAGATAGGCCGCCACGCGCGTGGGGCGGGCGAAGGCGCGCGGCAGCAGGTCGGTGAGCACCTCGTCTTTCAGGCGCTTGCGCTCGCGCCCGCCGGGGCTGCGGCCTTCCTGCTCGCGGATGGCGTCGAGCTTTGCGGACAGCGCCTCGTTTACCACGGCGGCGGGAAGGATCTTGTCCTCGCCGCCCAGGCTCAGCAGCAGGCAGTCTCCGACGCGGTGCGAAAGCGCCTCGTGGTTGCGCCCGAACGGCGAGACGAAGCCGCGCGAGGACAGCTCCAGCGGGCCGACCGCCTTGAGTGCGTGCTCGGGCAGTTTTTCTGGCAACGCGTCCAGCGCGCCGCGCAGGGATGAGGGAAAGCGGAACAGCGTGAGGTTGCGAAAGAGCATGGGGTTCGGGATTCCGGATTGATGATTGCGACGGCGGACGCGGCGGGATGCGCGGCGTCAGCCGCTCAGGATGGACAGGCCATCGTCGGCCTGGGTGGTGGTGCCGCGGATCGGCACGGAAACGCCCTCCTCCTCATCGCGCGCCGCCGGCTCGCCCGCCAGCCAGGCGTGCGTATCGGGCAGCGCAGCCTGACTGCGCCGCCCCAGCGCGTGGAAGTCGAACAAGCTGCGGTCGGCCAGCTGCGAGGGCCGCACGTCACCCAGCGCGCGCACGATCTGGTCGACCCGGCCCGGCGAGGTGCGGTCCCACTCGGCCAAGAGACGCTCGGCCTGCTTGCGCTGAAGATTCGGCTGCGAGCCGCACAGGTTGCAGGGGATGATCGGAAAACCACGCTGTTCGGCATAGCGTGCAATATCCGACTCCCTGCAATAGGCCAACGGCCGGATCACCACGTGCCGGCCGTCATCGCTCAAGAGCTTGGGCGGCATCGAAGCGAGCTTGGCGTGGAAGAACAGGTTCATCAGGAACGTCGCCGCAAGGTCGTCGCGGTGGTGCCCCAGCGCGATCTTGGTGAATCCCTGCTCCGCCGCGTGGGTGTAGAGCGCGCCGCGGCGCAGGCGCGAGCACAGCGAGCACTGGGTCTTGCCCTCGGGCACCACCCGCTGCACCACCGAATAGGTGTCCTGCTCCAGGATGGTGAAATCGACCCCAAGCGCGCGCAGGTACGCCGGCAGCACTTCTTCGGGGAAACCCGGCTGCTTCTGGTCCAGGTTCACCGCCACCAGCTCGAAGTCCACCGGCGCGCGCGCCTTGAGCTGCAGCAGGATGTCGAGCAAGGTGTGGCTGTCCTTGCCGCCGGACAGGCACACCATCACCTTGTCGCCTTCCTCGATCATGCCGAAGTCGGCGATGGCCTGCCCGACCTGCCGGCGCAGGCGCTTGGCGAGCTTGTGGTTCTCGAATTCCTGTTTGCGGGCGGAGGCGGTCATGGTCATTCCGGCGGGATCATCGCGCCGCCCTGATGGCGTTGCGCGGGTTGGACCGGTCATTGTAGCCGGGCTTTCCCGCAGCGCAGCCGGGCCGTAAGCTAGGCGAACGCACGCGCCTGGCCCCGCCCATCGCCATGTCCGAAACCGCCGACATCGTCCAGCAGATCGCCGCCCTGCGCTGCGAGCACCGCGCGCTGGACGAGGCCATCGCGCGCTGCGCCGGGGAACCCTGGACCGACCAGCTCGACCTGACCCGGATGAAGCGCCGCAAGCTGCGCATCAAGGACATGATCGCCTACCTGGAAAGCCGGCTCATCCCTGATCTGGGCGCATGAACGCGGAGGCGCTGGCCCGGTACGCGTGGTCGACACCGGGCCAGTCGATCACTTCACCGTCGCATAGGTTCCCTTCAGCGCCACGCCGGCCATGATCGCGCCGGCATGGCACTCGAAGTTGGTCGTGCTGCGGAACTCGTTCTTCTTGTAGTAGCTGACGATATCCACGACCGCATTGGCACCGCGCGACTTCGCCCCTTCCTGGAAGGCGCGCAGGACCGACAGTGCGGCCCATTGGCAGGCGTACTCATCGGATTTGTTGACGGCATTGGTCTTGCGGTTGCCGATGTCCTGGCCAAAACGCTTGGTGACCGACACGGGCTGCCCGGCCAGATAGAAGCGCACGCTGCCATCAATGCCGGCGTCGCGCGCAAGCTGGGAATCGACCAGATCCTGCAGCGGAAACTCATGGCGCGTGTCGCGGGCGTGGGCCGGCGGGGCGATCAGCAGTACGGCCGCGATGGCGGCGAAGATGATTGGCTTCATGGGCATTCTCCTCAGTGTTGGATGCCACGGGCTCATTGCGACCAGCGGCGAAAGATCAGCGAGGTGTTGATCCCGCCGAAAGCGAAGTTGTTGCTCATCACATGGTCCGTCTGCAGCGCGCGCCCGCCCCCGGTGATGTAGTCGAGCGCCTCACACTCCGGATCCAGCTCTCTCAGGTTGAGCGTCGGGGCAAACCAGTCCGCGCGCATCATCTCGATGCTCATCCACGCTTCCAGCGCTCCGCAGGCACCGAGGGTATGCCCCATGTAGCTCTTGAGCGAGGACACCGGCATGCGCGATCCGAATACCTCGGCCGTGGCCCGCGATTCGGCAATGTCACCGTGGTCGGTGGCAGTGCCGTGCGCGTTGACGTAGCCGATCGCCTCTGGCGGCAGGCCCGCATCCTCCAGCGCCAGCCGCATGGCGAGCGCCATGGTTTCCGCACTCGGCTGGGTCACGTGGGTGCCGTCGCTGTTGGTGCCGAAACCGATGATTTCGGCAAGGATCGTCGCACCGCGCGCCAGCGCGTGTTCCAGCTCCTCGACGACCATCGTGCAGGCCCCTTCGCCCAGCACCAGCCCGTCGCGCGCGGCATCGAACGGGCGCGGGGTGAGCGAGGGATCGTCATTGCGCACGCTCGTGGCGAACAGCGTGTCGAACACCGCAGCGGCGGTGGCATCAAGCTGCTCGGCGCCGCCCGCCAGCATGGCCACCTGCTTGCCGCAGCGCACCGTTTCAAAGGCGCTGCCGATGCCCATGCTGCCGGAGGTGCAGGCGCTGGACGTGGTGATCACCCGCCCGGTGAGCCCGAAGAACACGCCGATGTTCACCGCCGCGGTGTGGCTCATCATCTTGATGTAGGTGGTGGCGTTGATGCCTTCGGTGGTGTGCTCGTTGAGCATGCGCCCGAAGTCGCCCATGGCCGAATGTGTACCGGCCGACGAACCGCAGGACACGCCGACGCGACCGCTGGTCAGCAGCGGATCGCCGAGCAGACCGGCATCCTCCAGCGCGATTTCGCTGGCGCGAACCGCCATCAGCGCAACGCGCCCCATGCTGCGTGTGGTCTTGCGGTTGTAGTGCGGCGGCAACTCGAAGGGCGCAGCGGGGGCGCCCAGCTTGGTGTTGAGGCCCTGGTAGATGTCCCAGTCATCCATCCGCTGCACCGCATTGCGGCATGCGCGCAGCCTGGCGTCGATAGTGCGCCAGTCGTTGCCGAGCGGGCTGATGCCGCCAACGCCGGTGATGACGACGCGACGCGACTGCGCGCTCATCCGACCATGCCGCCATTGACCGAGATCACCTGCCGGGTGATGTAGGAGGCATCCGGAGACATCAGGAAGGACACGACGGCCGCCACCTCGTCGGGGCGCCCCAGTCGCCGTGCCGGAATAAGCGGCAGCGCGTGTTCGACGATTTCCTCGTTGAGCATCTCGGTTTCGATCAGTCCGGGCGCGACGCAGTTGACGGTGATTGCGCGACTGGCCAATTCCAGCGCGAGCGCCTTGCTGGCGCCGATTATCCCTGCTTTGGCGGCGCTGTAGTTGGTCTGCCCGCGATTTCCCGTCAGGCCGGAAACGGAGGACAAGGTGACGATGCGGCCCGGCTTGCGCCGCCGCACCATCGGCATCACCACCGGGTGAAGCACATTGTAGAAGCCGTCGAGATTGGTGCGCAGCACGCGGTCCCAGGTCTCGCCATCCATCGCCGGGAACGCCGCATCGTCCGCGATGCCGGCGTTGCACACGACCCCGTAGTACGCGCCGTGGGCCTGGATGTCCGCATCCAGCACGTCCGCGGTCGCGCGGCGATCAGCCAGATCGAACCGCAGTACCCGCGCGGATCGCCCCTGTCGGCGCGCTTCATCGGCGACCGCCTCCGCCTCGTCCACTCGCTCCCGGCAGTGCAGCACCAGCCCGTAGCCATCCCGCGCGAGCCGAAGCGCGATCGCGCGGCCGATGCCGCGGCTCGCCCCCGTCACCAGCACGGTTCCTTGTTCGCTCATTCGCTGGCAGCTCCCTCGGCACCCTGATTCAGCAGATACGCGGCGGCGTCCGGCGGCTCGAACACCGAGACATGCGCGCTCGCCAGCGGCACGCCGCGTCCCGAGATTGTGCAGGAAAAAACCGCCAGGCCGCTGTCGGCCACCAGCTCGCGATGAGCGGTCACGCGCAGCACATCCCCAATCCCGAAGGCGGAAACCCGACTCTCGTAGCGTCGCGTGCCGAGCAGGAACCCCACGGGCGGCGCGAGTCCCTGCGCCTGCGCACGCATCCCGGCCCAGCACGCGATCGCCTGCGCCATGAGCTCCACGCCAACGTAGGCGGGCAGCCCGCCGTCCACGTGGAACGGCCCGTCGACGCGCACGCGCGCCTCGACCGCGATGCTGTCGGCATCGTGCTCCAGCACGCGGTCCACGAGCCGCATCGCACCGCGATGGGGCATCACCGCCTCGATGTCCTGAAAGTGTCCCTGCGCCACGTCAGCCCGCCCCGAACAGGAGCACCGCATTGCTGCCCCCGAATGCAAACGAATGGCTCAGAGCGTACCCCAAGGGCTGCTGTGCGACGCCGCCGGGCGGCACGAAGGCCAGCGGTGGGAGCTCGGGATCGAGTGCGCCATCCCACCAGTGGGGCGGCAGGCACCGTCCCGGATTGTCCACCAGCGTCATCCAGCACAGCGCCGCCTCGATCGCGCCGGCCGCCCCGAGCGCATGGCCGGTCAGCGGCTTGGTCGAGCTGACCGGCGTCCCGGGTCCGACGCGGGCCATCACGGCACGGGCCTCCATCGCATCGTTCTGCCGTGTCGCGGTGCCGTGCAGGTTCACATAGCCGATCTCGCCCGGTCCGATGCCGGCACGGGCCAGGGCCTGGTCGATGGCGGCAAGGGCACCTGCGCCCTGCGGGTCGGGTGCGGATATGTGGTGTGCGTCCGAACTCTCGCCCCAGCCCGCCAGGCGGACGGGACCGGGCTCGCACGTCATCAGGAACAGCGCCGCCCCCTCGCCGATGTTGATGCCGCAGCGGTTGCGTGAAAACGGATTGCAGCGCGTCGCCGAGACCGACTCCAGCGCGCTGAAGCCGTTGATGGTGAATGCGCAGAGCGAGTCCGCGCCGCCGGCGATGACCGCATCGGCGATTCCCGCACGCAGGATCCGCGCGGCCGACGCCATGGCCTTGGCGCTGGACGAACAGGCCGTGGACAGCGTCCATGCCGGTCCACGGGCACCCGATGCGGCGGCAAGGAATCGCGACGGTGCGCCGATCTCCTGCTGTCCGTAGTGGAACCGTGCCGGCCAGGATCCGCCGCCCAGGCGCTCGGATACCGCCGTCTCCGCTTCCCCGACGCCCGAGGTGCTGGTGCCCAGCACGATGGCCACCCGCTCCGCGCCCCAGCGCTCGATGGCGGCGGAAACGTCGCTGCGCATCTGCTCCAGTGCCGTCAGCAACAGCGCGTTGTTGCGGCTTTGGAACGGCAGCGCGAAGGCGGACAGATCGGCAAGCGGCGCACGCACGGTGCCGAGCGCCAGCGGCCGACCGGGGGTGTAGCGTTCGGTGGTTTCAACGCCGGACGGCTCGCGCGCATCGAACAGCGCGGCGGCCACCGCGCCGAGTCCGCTTCCCAGCGCGCAGGTGATACCCACCGAATTCAGGAACACCGGGACCATCACGACCGCCCACCGCCACAGCCCGCCGCCCCCGCCCCGACCGACTCGATCCGGAGCCGATAGCCTTCGGCCACGTTCTCCAGGTGCAATCGGCCCGCCTCTTCGTATCGCACCACAAGCCAGGCCGACTCGCCCCGCAGGAGGCGACGCTCGCCCGCGTCCTCGCGCACCGCCCAGTCCCGGGGCAGCGCGGCGCGGATGGCCTCGGCGGGCCAATAGGCGAACTGCAGGTCATCGAGCACGCGCTCGGGCCGCACCTGGGGCGGCAGCCAGTCGGCGCGCTCCTGGTGCAGTTCCACGCCGTCCCAGCGCAGGCGCACGCCGACCTGGCCCAGCGCCTGCACCAGAAGCCGGGCCTCGTCCGCATCCACCTCCAGCAGGGCGTCGAGATCGCGTTCGGCGCGCCCCATCCGGAAATGCAGCCGCTGCTGCAGCGCCAGCTCGCAGCCGAGCGCGGCCGGTGCCAGGCGAAGCGGCGGGAGCGCGACCGCGGGCCGTCGGGGGGCGGATGCGCACGCCGCGAGCAGCAGGGTCAGCAGCACTCCTGCGGCTGCGGCGCGCCGTGGCACCCGTCTCGGGAAACCCTCAGTCACGCCGCTCGGCCCGGATAAGGGTGTGGCTGATGCCGATGCCATCGGTCTCCTCGATCACGGCCAGCCCGGCGCGCTCCAGGCACGCGTGAAACACCCCGGAGTGGTACATCTGGCTGTTGCCGTTGGCCATGCAGGTGAAGTACAGCGAGGTCTGCTGCAGGCAGAACGCGGCATTTCCAAAGCGCTGGCGGTCCCAGAACGTCTCCAGGATGTAGAGGCGGGTCGCGCCTGTCATGGCGCGCCGGGCCTTCTCCAGGATCATCACGATCTGGTCTTCAGAAAAACAGTCCAGGAACTGGCTCATCCAGATGACGTCGTGACCACCGGGAAGCATGCTTTCCGGATCGAGCACGTCGGCCGGGTGTTCGGCCATACGGTCCGCCAGCCCGAGCCGCGCAACGTTCTCCCGCGCCTGCGCGAGCTGGCCCGGCAGGTCGCACAGCGTGATCCGCACCTGCGGATCGTGCTGTGCACAGGCGATCGCCCACTTGCCGGTATTGGCACCCACATCCAGCAGCGTGCGCGCGGGCTCGGCAAAGACGACCGGAAGGGCGCTGCGGAAGGCGCTGTCGGAATAGAAGTGATCGAAGCTCAGCCAGCTGTCGCGCACCGGCGCTGGCAGGCCTGCCAGCGCCTCGTAGACCGTGGGCGCCTCCGGTGCCAGCTCGCGCAAACCCGCCGGCTTGCCGCTTACCAGCGCCTCCTGCAGGTGGAAAAAGCCGCGATAGTTGACGTCGTGGACAAAGTCCATGTTGACCCGCGTCATCGGATCATTGAGCAGGTACCAGCCCAGCCGGGTCAGCACATAGCAGCCGTCGCGAAGCAGCAGCGAACCAATGCCCAGACCGGCCTCCAGAAGCACCCGCGCCGCATAGGTCGACAGGCCGGTGCGGCGCTCCACCTCGTGCGCTGGCGCGCCGGTGTCTCCCGCCGCTTCGATCGCCGCCAGGACGCCAAGATCCCGCAAAGCCTTCGTGGCCTGAAAGGCGATGGGGGCGAATGCGATCTTCTGGGCTTCCTGCTTGGCTTCGATCGCGCTGAGCGTGTCCTTGGTGAAGTGATCCACGTCGTAATCCTTGCCTTGAAGAAGGGAATCAGGGAATTGCGCCCGCACCCGGGTCACTGTGCACGCAGTCAGGCGGCGGCCACACCGCGAGGTCCGGCTCCCCAACCCGCGGCCGGAACAGTGGCGAGATCATCCACACCAGACCGATGCCCAGCAACAGGGTCAGGCCGAAGGCGTGAAGTGCCGGCGTTCCCGACAGCGCCAGCAGGCCAAAGGACAGCCAGGTGCTGGCGGCTCCCACGCAGACCGCGAGCCAGGCCGATCCGTCACCCCGGTGTTCGAGCAGGAAGATGCCGTAGTCGATCCCCATGCCGACCAGCAGCAGCAGGGCGAGGACGTTGAACAGCTGCAGCGGCTGCCCGAGCCAGCCCAGCGTGGCCACCGTGAGGAGCGAGGCGATCAGGGTCGGAAGCCCGGCGCGCCACGCCTCGCGGCGATAGCGCGCCAACAGTACCAGCGCCACCAGGATCGCGCCGGCCAGCAGCAGCCAGCTCATGCCCTGACGATAGTGCGCCAGCAGTGCCGAAAGTTCGGCGGTGCGATTGACCCAGCGCACGCCTTCGAGGCCATCGGCCTGCGCGCGCAGCGCGGCCAGCATTACGTCCCCGCCCATGGCATCAACCAGGACCACGCTGGCCACGCCGGTTCCGCTCGCGCCGAGCCACAGCTGGCGCAGCGGCAACGAGGCCGGCGATGCCAGCCAATCCTGCAGCGTCAGTGGAGCGGTTGCGAAGTCGGTGCGTTCGAGCGGCTCGCCGGTGACTTCCGCCACCTCGTCCAGCACGGCGGTTTCCACGCGCCGGGTCAGCGCGGCATCGTGCGCCTGCTGCTCGCGCGACGGCAGCCAGTCACTGATCGCCCGGTAGCCGTTGATCCTGCCCTGTGCGGCCTCGCTGGCCAGGCGCGCGGTGAGGCTTCGCTCGTGCTCCAGCAGCGTCTCGACATCGGGTGCCTGCACCAGATAGAACTGCGCCGGACTGGGCATCGACAGCAGGCGACTGATCTCGATCTGCTGCGCCATCAGTGCCGGCGGCGAAGATTGCAGGTTGCGCAAGTCATCATTCGCCTCAAGCCGCGAAAGGCCAAAAATCGTCCACCCGAGCGCCAAGCACCCGAGCAGCGCCCATCCGGCGGTCGGCGCCATCCGTGGCCAGCGCGCCGTCCAGTCGCCCATGGCGCGTGACAGCCGCGTGGCAGGCGGCTGGCGGTCGATCCAGGGAAACCAGCAGACGACCGTGGCGAACGCGGCCGCCAGTCCGACGACGGAGAACACCGCCATCTGCTGCAAACCGGGAATCGATGCCAGCCCCAGCGCCAGATAGGCCAACGCGCTGGTCAGCCAGGCCATCAGCATGCCGGGGAACAAGAGGCGCAGCAGGCGTGCGCGCTCGAGCTGGGGATGTCCCTGGCGCGACGCGAACCAGTGGATGCCGTAGTCCTCGGCCACGCCCACGAGGCTGGCCCCGAACACCAGGGTCAGCAGGTGCACCTTGCCGAATACCAGCACCGTCACCGACAGGGCCGTGGCCAAGCCCACCAGCAGCGACAGCGCCACCAGCGCGATCGGCCGCAGTGAGCCGAACGCGAGCCAGGCCAGCAGCAGCACGGCGGCGAGCGATCCCCAGCCGATCAGGTTCATCTCCCTGCTGGCACGCACCGCGGCCGCTTCGGCATGCAGCGGAACGCCCGCGCGCAGCTCGCTCAGGTCCGGGCGAAGCGTGCGCGCTGCGGCGGCCGCGCTATCCAGCGCCTGCCCGATGACCGGCTCACCATCGAGCCGGAACGCCGAACCGCGCATCTCGAACTGCAGTACGGTCCACACGCGATCCTGCGCATGCAGGAGGCCATCCGCATCGAAGCGAAGACCGGCCGCCACCGCGCGCGACTGCCACCACTGCGTCCACAGATTGAGCGGATCGGCCTGCCACTGCGCCAGGCGCGGCGCACCGATCGGCCCATAGAGTGCGGCCAGCGCTTCCTGCGCCAGCGCACCGGGCGATTCCTGCTGCAGGCGCTCGCGCTGGACCGGCGTCAGCAGGCGATCACGCCAGGGGAGAAAAAACGCGCGCGCCGCATCGAACCAGCCCGCCATCGCCTCGCTTTCGGCGAACGGCAGCGGTGTCTGGCGATCCAGCGATTCGAGGGTCCCCCGGTAGGCCTCGGCGGCCGCGCGCGCGCCGGAGGCATCATCCGCACCGAGCAGCACCACGATCTTCTGTGCGCTGGCATCGGCAATCCGGCGGGTGACGTCGTTGAGCACCGGATCGTTCGCATCCTGCGGCAGCAGCGCCATGACGTCGCTTTCGATGGGCATCTGCCGCCAGAAGTCCACCTGGTGGGCACCCACGGCCAGCGCGACCGCGAGCCAGATCCAGGCCAGCCACGGCCTGTGGCGACGCGAGTCCGGCTCATTCAAAGCGGCGGGCCTCGTCGTCGGTCAGCTCCGCCGGCTCCTCCATCAGATTGGAAAAATCCAGAACGGTGCGGTCGCCGCTGCGGTCAGTCATCTCGACCCGTCGCACATGCCGGTCGCCTTCCAGCGTGACGCGCTCGAACGCCTGCGCGATGGCTACTTCCCGAGGCACCAGCACCAGACGCCAGTCGCCCTGAGGGAGCAGGCCTGCCTGCACCTCGAAGCGCGCCGCCAGCACCTCGATGTCGCCGCTCATCAGCGCGAACATCACCGCATTGATCGTTCGCAGCGCCGGCTGCTGGCGCGCATCCATTTCCACCCGCACCGATCCGTCTTCCTGCCGACTGAGGATGCGATCGCGCGTAAGTACCACCTCCGAAGGAAAAGGAACCAGGGTCTGCCACTGGACGCCGCGCTCGCGCGCGATCAGGAAACGACCGCTCGACCGGAGCGGGTTGCGGAAACCCTCGACGTGCTTTTCCTGGGTGAAGTCGCCGCGCAGGACGGGCACCGAGGCAATGCGTTCGCGCAGCGCGGCAAGGCCCGCATCCGCCGCTGCCGCCGGCGTGTCGGCACCGGTCGGGCCGGCGGCCGGCGGCAGGGCCGGCACTGGTGCCGGCGCGGCCAGAACAACGGCAGCGGCCACCATCGTGCGGTACAGCACCGGAGGAAACCTGCCCCTCATGCCGACCACCTGCCCAGCCGCTGGCGCAGCACCGGCGGACATACATAAAGCATCTCGCCGCTGGCGGCATCCACGGCCACCTGGATGGTGTGGGCGCGGGTGAGGCGCTCGCCGCTGGCCGCATCGCGGATCTCGTAGCCGATCTTCAGCCGGTTCTCCCATTCGACGATGCGCGCGCTCACCTTGAGCGCCTGGGCATAACGCAGCGGCCGCACGTATTTCAGCCTCGCGTCGACGATGGGAAACAGGTAGCCCGACTCGCTCATCTGCGGATAGTCGTAGTCGAAGCGGCGCAGCAGGGCACAGCGCGCGATCTCGAGGTACTTGAGGTAATGCCCGTGCCAGACCACCTGCATCGGATCGCAGTCGTGGAAGGCGGGCTCCAGGTCGATCTCGATGGCCAGTGCGTCCGCAGGGACCGGGGGCGTCTCACTGCTCATACAGGCTCCAGCGCGTACTGCGGATGTCATCGACGAGCTGGCGCAGCTCGCCGTCAAGGGCGCGATCTTCCTCCACCAGTGCGATGCGCGCGGACAGATCGGACAGCATGGTGGCTGCGGCCGGCGCGAGGCAGGCCGAGGCGTCGAGCCGCTGGCGCAGGGCGATGCCCTGGCGCGCGGCGATCAGCATCGCGGCCGCCACCTGCTCGGTCAGCTCGATCACCCGGAGGCAGTCGCGCGCGGCGATCGTCCCCATGCTCACCTTGTCCTGGTTGTGGCATTCGGTGGAGCGCGAGAAGACCGAGGCGGGCATGGTCTGCTTGAGCGCCTCGGCCGTCCACGCCGACACGCTGATCTGCAGCGCCTTCAGGCCGTGGTTGATCGCCGCGCGCGCGCCGGTGGCGCCCGACAGGTTGGCCGGCAGGCCGTGGCTGTAGCGTGCGTCGACCAGGAGCGCCAGCTGCCGATCCATCAGGTCGGCCAGGTTGGCCACGGCGTTCTTCATCGCATCCATGGCGAAGGCGATGTGGCCGCCGTAGAAGTGCCCGCCGTGCAGGATGCGTCCGTCCGCCGGATCGACCAGCGGGTTGTCGTTGGCGCTGTTGAGCTCGGTCTCGACCAGCTGGCGCAGGAAGGGCAGCGCGTCTTCCAGTACACCGATGACGTGCGGCGCGCAGCGCAGCGAGTAGCGGTCCTGCAGCCGGCTCTGGCGCTGGCGCTGGCCCTGCGCGGCGGCGGCAAGATCCTCGCGCAGCCGGGCCGCGATGCGCGTCTGACCGGGATGGGGCTTGGCGTCGAACAGGGTCTGGTCGAAATGGCCGGCGTTGCCTGCGCTGGCCACCACCGCGCAGGCCGTCAGCCGGGTCGCCAGGCGGCACAGGTAGTCCGCACGTGCCCACGCCAGGCAGGCCAGCGCGGTCATCACGGCCGTGCCGTTCATGATCGCCAATCCTTCCTTCGGTCGCAGCCGCAGCGGCGCGAGGCCGCATTCGGCCAAGGCCTCGGCCGCCGGACGGACGCGACCACGGTGCATCACCTCGCGTTCCCCGCACAGCGCCGCCGCAACGTAGGACAGCGGCGTAAGGTCGCCGCTCGCGCCCACCGATCCCTCCGCCGGGATCCGCGGCAGAATGTCGTGGCGCAGCAGGGCCACGAGGCCCTCCAGCAACGGCAGGCTGACCCCGGAGTATCCGTGCACCAGCGAGGCCAGTCGCGCCGCCAGTACGGCGCGCGTTTCCCCGCCATCGAGGAAACGGCCCAGGCCACAGCCGTGGTAGGCATACAGGTGATGCGGCAGTTCGTCCAGCAGATCGGGCGGGACCTCCACCGTGCAGGAATCGCCGTAGCCGGTAGTCACGCCATAGACCACGCCGTCTTCCCGCAGCAGGCGGTCCAGGTGCTCCGCGCCGCGCGCAATCCGCGCGCGAACGTCTTCGCACGCGCTCAACGCCAGCGCGCGCCGACCCTGCGCGATCGCCACGACGTCTTCGATCCGCAGGCGGGCTTCCCCCAGCAGCAGCGGCGGCGACTCAGCTTCGGGCAGATTCATCAGGTGCTTGATCCCAGAATGGAAAGAAATTGAACCAGTCCAGCGGCGCGGCGCGAAGCCTGGCCTCCAGCCAGTCGGAAAAGCGTGCTGCCATCTGCGCCAGTGCCGCATCACGCTCGCCGCGCGGCAGGACCACGCGCTCGGCCAGGCATTCCAGACGCAGGCGATAGCGACCGGACTCGCGGATGCACGCCATGGCGTACAGCGGGCAGCCCAGCGCTGCCGCCAGAACATAGGGTCCCACGGGAAAGGGGGCGGGAACGCCGAGGAACCGGGCAAACGCGACGCGGCCGCTGCGCACCGGCACCCGGTCACCGGTGATGGCGACGAACTCGCCGCGGGAAACCCGTTCGCCCAGGCGCGTCGCCATGGCGGCATCCAGCGCGGTGACCTGCAGCAGTTCGAACCGCCCGTCCGGGTTGAGCTGTTTGAGCATCCGGTTGAACGATTCCGCGTGCGCAGTGTGGACCAGCGCCGTCACGCGCAGGCCGGGCACGCTCCGGGCCAGCACCTGGCTCAGTTCCAGACAGCCCATGTGGGCGGTGATGATCACCCCGCCGCCGCGCGCCATCGGTGCCTGCATCAGCTCGGGTGCCACATCCACCTGCTGCAAGGGGTAGCTGCCGTGGCTGGCCTTCAGCTTGTCCAGCAGGCTTTCGGCGAAGCGCGCGAAGTGGCGCAGGCTGGTCCAGGCACCCGGCTCGTGCGGGAAAACCTGGTGCGCGACCTGCAGCCGCTTCAGGTACTGGAGCGAGGCGCGCCGCGCCGTGCCGTTGAACGCCCAGTGGCACAGCACAACGGGGGCCAGGCACAGGCGGAACGGCCAGCGGCCGAACCAACGCTCCACCGCAAGCAGTACGCGGATGCCGAAGACCGAGGTGGTCTCCCCGATCTGCGCCCAGTGCGGGACGGGCGGCGCGCTCACGACCACCGCTGCGCCAGCAGGCGCGGCAGACGCGCCAACATTCCGAAGAAGAGCCGCGCGTGCATCCGGCTGATCCGCAGGTTGTCGCGCCACGCGTCGAAATGCGACACGCCGTCGCGCGGGTAGTGCACCGCGGTTTCCAGGTTCCGCACCGGCACGCCGCGCCAGAACAGACGCACGATGATCTCGGTGTCGAAATCCATGCGCCTGCCTATCGGTTCGGCCGCGACGAGATCCAGCACCGGGGCGAGCGGATAGACGCGAAAGCCGCACATGGAATCCCGGATCGCCAGCGACAGGGTGTTGATCCAGACCCAGATGTGGGTCAGGTAGCGGCCGTAGAGACGCCCTTTCGGCACGCTGTCGTCGTAGATCGGTGCGCCATTGATGACCGCCGCAGGGTGCGTGCGCGCGGCGGTGAGGAAGCGCGGAATATCGCCGGTCTCGTGCTGCCCGTCCGCATCGATCTGCAGCACATGGGTTGCGCCCAGCCGTCCCGCCTCGGCGAATCCGGCCAGCATCGCGCCGCCTTTGCCCTGATTGACTTCAAGCCGCAGCAGCCGCACCCCGTCGCGCCGCGCCAGATCGGCCAGCACCGCCGCACAGGGCGCACCCGATCCATCATCGACAAGCAGGCACTCCTGACCGGCGGCACGCACGCCGTCCACCACACCACCCACGGCCGCCTCGTGATCGAACACCGGAATCACCACCAGCGGTCGGAACGCCGTCATGTCCATCGGGGCCGACGCAGCTCTCATGCCGCGACCTCGGTGAAGATCACCCGTCCGCTGGAGTGCAGACCAAGCCCGGACTGGAAACGGAATTTCAGGGTGCGGCACCCGGCCTGCCAGTGCAGTTCCAGCCGGAGGCGGTCGCCCGGCCGCGCCACCCGCTGGAACTTCAGCGCCTCCACGCGAAGGATTCCGGACCGGATCGCGAAAGCCTCGCGCCCGAAGCGCACGGCCCAGTCGAGCTGGGCGACGCCCGGCAGGATGGCGAACTGCGGGAAATGCCCGTCGAACACGACCAGGTCCGGATCGAGTTCAAGCTCAAGTGACACCTCCTCGGCTTCGCGCACCCGCCAGACCGGTACCGGGCGCACTGGTCGAAACAGCGCGCGCAGCATGGCCTCCGGGCTCTTGCCCTGCGGATTGACGGGCAGCGCATCGACGAAGCGCCAGCGCCGTGGACGCGTCACGGCATCCTGCAGGGTGGCCAGATGTCCACCGAGGGCCTGCACCAGCGCGCCGCGACCTTCGTCACGAAGCCGGCGCATTCCTGCGGCGCTGGGCACGATTGTCGCACCCAGCTCGGCGCGCGCGCCCTGCAGCAGGACCACGCGCACATCAGCCACATCCGGACAGGCGGCAAGCGCGCGCTCCAGTCCCGTCAACGATACCCGGCGCTCTTCGACCTTGACGATACGATCCGCACGCCCGCGCAGGTGGAAACCACCGGCGGTGTCGGCCTCCACCCGGTCCGCCATCGCGTGCCAGCACGCATCGGGCAGGTGCGGTGACGCGACTTCCAGCAGGCCACCCTGCACGCGCCAGCGTACGCCGGGCAGCGCTGTCCATGCCGCCTCCGCGCTGCCGTCGCCCTGCCGCCATGCGATGCCGCCGGTTTCGCTGCTGCCGTAGACCTCGACCGGTGCCTGACCAAGCAGCCGCGTGACGTTGCCGGCCGCCTGCGCCGGGAGCGCGCCGCCCGAACTGAACACCATCCGCAGGCAGGCGCGCGCGTGGCTCCAGTCGAGGGCCTCGGGCAAGCGTTTGAGGTGTGCGGGACTGCTTACCAGCACGGCAGGCCCATCCAATGCCGCGACCAGCGCCTCGTGATGGAACCCGCGCGGTGCCACGGGGCGTCCCGAGGCCAGCGGCCACAGCACGCGGAACAGGAGGCCGTAGATATGCTGGTGCGAAACGGTGCCATGCACCACGGTGCCCGCCACGCGATCACCAAAGGCCTGCTCCAGCGCCCTGACTTCACGGTCGAGCTGCGACAGCGTCTTGCCGATTGCCAGCGGCTCTCCGGTGGAACCGGAGGTGTAGACCACCAGTCGCGTCTGCCGCAGGTCCAGTGCCGGCCACGATTCGGAACCGTGCGCCACCGCCGCGCGGCCACCCGGATCGCCGTGGAGGACCAATGCCTCACGCGGACCGGGAAAGTCCCCGGCAAACCCATCGACCTCCCGCGCCAGACGTCCGAGCGTTTCCGGCAGCACATCCGCACACAGGTAGACCTCCTTGCCTGCATGCCAGGCACCGTACAGCGCCGGTGCGAAATCGATGACGTCTTCGAAATGGAGCGCCCAGCGGCGTTCCTCGCGCGTCGCGAACGCATCCCGCCAGCAGGCGGCCTGGTGCCGAAACCGCGCGTGATCGAACCGCGCCTCGCCGGCCTGCACGACGATGCGCCCGGCGCGCGGCGCGACGGCGACGTCGGCCAACCCAAGAAACTCAGCGACCACGGGTCATCACCCTTTGCCGCACCAGCCATTCCGCCGCGAACATCGACCCGATCAGGCCGTAGGCGATGGCACCGTTGTAGAGCGCCCATCCTGCATCACTCGCCCACAGGCTGGTCGCCAGTGCCAGGATGCCGTTGCAGAAAAAAAACACGCACCAGGCCTGCGTCACGCGGCGGGTGTAGGCCACCGCGTGTTCCGGCAGATCGGGATCGCGCAGCCGCGCGAGTCGCTCCACCACCGGCGTTCCAAAGCGAAGGCTCAGGCCGAACACCAGCAGCAGGACCATGTTGACCAGCACCGGATAGAGCTTCAGTGGCAATGCGGCGTTGCCGAGCAACGCCCACAGCGCCAGCGCGCCCGTCCCGAGAGCGGCCCAAAGCCAGATCCGTTCGCGCGTTGCCGCCGCACGCAACGCCGCCAGCAGGCACAGCAGGAGCGCGAGCCAGCGCGGCTCGAAGCGGCCAAGACAGGCATACACCAGCAGCGGATACGCCAGCGAAAGGGTGAGTAGCAGCGGCGCACGCAGTCGCCTCACGGCGGCATGCCCCGGACCGATCAGGCCGCCTCGCGGATCAGCCCGTGCAGCACGTCGACGACGTCCTGCACCGTCCGCACCGACCTGAAGGCGTCTGGCTGGAGGCGGCCGCCCAGAAGCGGCTTGAGCTGCACGATGAGATCGACGGCATCGATGCTGTCGATATCCAGGTCGGCACCCAGGCTGGCCTGCGGCGTGACCCGTACGGGATCGATCTCGAAGGTGTCACGCAGGATGTCCCGGATGCGATCGAACAATTCTTCTTTGGTCATGGTGTGCGAGGTTTCCGATCACTTCCCGTGTGCATGAACCAATTGCGCAAGCGCATTGAGGCTGGAGAAGTGCTGCCGGGTTTCCTGAGAGTCTGCCGAAAGGGTGATGCCATAGCGCTTCTGCAGCGCCAGCCCGAGTTCGAGCGCGTCGATGGAGTCCAGTCCGAGGCCGTCGCCAAACAGGGGCGCGGCCGGGTCGATGTCGCCTGGCGACACGTCCTCCAGCGACAGGGCGGAAATGATCAACTGCTTGAGTTCAATGATGACTGCTTGCACGGCGGTTTCTCGGCCGAAAAATACTGGGTCAGATACTCGGTCAGGTGCCGCGCCGCCAGTGCTTCCCCTCGCCCCCCGTCCAGGAACGGCGCAAGGTCGATGTCCGGCTGCACGTCCACGACGTAGTGGAACCGACGCGCCGGGATACGATACCACTTCTCGCCTTTTCCCAACGTCATCGGCGTGCAATTCAGACGCACCGGCGTCACCGGCAGCCGGGCTCGGATGGCGATGTTGGCCGCACCGCGCTGCAGGCGTAGCGGATCGTCGCGGCGAGTGCGCGTCCCCTCGGGAAAGATGATGAGGTTGCCGCCCCGGCGCACGGCCCGGATGCAGTCATCGATCAAGCCCGCACCCTCGTCGTTGTAAACGTAACCGGCGGCGCGTACGGGTCCGCGGGTGAAGGGATTTCGCGCGAGGCCCGACTTCACCACGCAGTCTGCGTTGGGGAGAAGGGATACCAGAAACACCACGTCGATCAGGGTCGGGTGGTTCGCCAGGATCAGCAGGCCTTCGCGCTGCAGCCGTTCGCGCCCCCGAATCTCGTAAGTCAAAACCCCGAACACGCGCATGAACTCGACGTGCAGATGAAAGCTGCGCTGGACCAGACGTCGCGCCAGCCGACGGCGGCGCGAGGCGTCGCGCACCATCAGGTTGAGGGCCGGAAACACCGCCAGACCAAGCAGCGCACCGCCCACCCCGAACACGAGGAAACTTGCGCCCGTGGCGAGCACGCGCCACAGGTAGTTGAGTCTTCCCCAAGGTTGGCGCTCAGCCACGGCAAACGCGTCATCCATCGCGCCGCCACTCCCAGCGCAGACCATCAGCGACATGCTCACGCACGCGGTCTTCGGAAAGCAGAAAACGCAGCGCATCAAGGCTGGCGGGCAGGACAGGTGTACTGTCGTCCTGCGGCGCGTCATCAGCGCGCCAGCGAATCGAGATCCGGGGGCTGGCATCTGCTGCTGCACGAATGCGGCAGCTCCAGGCATGGGGTGCGCCGGGCTCATCCAGGAACGGCTCGTAGGCCTCGGGCAGGCTGGCCTCATACAAAACCACCTGCACCTCGTCCGCGCCGTCTGCCAGAAGGCCGACCGCTTCGATCAGCGCAGCTTCTACACCGGCCCTCGCGGCGGCCAGCGCGAGGTAGTTCTCACGCTGGTCCCGGGCGATGGAGTGCAGCGCCGCCACGGCGTTGTGCACCGACAGCCCGAATCCTGCGGGCGACAGCGATTCGCCGCGCGCCTGCTGCTCCATCAGCGCGAGGGAGCGCTGGACATCTCCGTGGCGCGAAGCGAACACGATCGGAACGGCCCGCGATCGGGCGCTTTCGCACCAGAACGCCGCCTGCATCGCCATGCGGCCCAAGCGCTCTATCCGCCGCCGCTGCATGGCGGGAACCTCCTCCAGCGCAGGCACCTGGTCTCCGGAAGGCCGCCAGGGTGACCTCGCCCAAGCGTCCCAAGCCGCGCGATCCTCCAGCCCCGGGGCCCAGCCGGCCCAGGCAACGAGAGAGAAAGCAATCCGGTTTTCGATCCGTGCTGCTGGCACCTTCATGCATCCATCCGCTTGCCGGTCCCACGGTTCGTGCCGCGCGGGTCCCGCTCCTGTTCTCTGCAGCCCACACGAAACGACAGCGCGCCCACCCCGGCCTGACGCGACGCTCGCGCACCGCCCGGTGCCGGAATCTGGCGCAAAGTCTGTCGCCTTTGCCCGATTCGATCCACTCCCTGCCGCGCAATCGCGCACCGGAACGGCGCAGGCCACGCGGCGATCACGAAGATCGCGGCTTGCCCCCAAGGCCGAACCCCACTTTCCGCCCCACCCCGTTGCAAGCCCTTGCCCCCGATCCAAGGAGCCTGGCCATGCGCGACATCACCATCGAATCCACCGCGTTCTCACCCCTGCGCGCAGGCGCGGGGAGTCTGGTTGCGGCGGCGCATCTGGCGGCGCTGCTGGCGCTGAGCCTGGCGACGCCGGACGGCTTCGAGCTGCCGCTGAAGAAGGCGATGGCCGACGCCATCGAGGTGGTGATCGTGCCGCAGGTCCGACCGCCGCTGCCGCCTCCGCCCATGCCCAGCGCTCCGGAACGGCCGCAGGCCGCGCCGGTGCCGACACCGCCCGCTGCGGTCGCGATTCCGAGCGAAGACCCGGTGTTCGTCGAGCAGGTGATCGAGGCGTCACCCGTCCAGACGGCGTTCGCCAGCGATCCGGCGGAGGCTTCCGGACCCGCTGCGGGAGCCGCGGGATTCGCCGCCCTCACCGTCCTGCGCGGGCCGCAGCCACCGTATCCGGCACGCGCCAAGCGCATGGGGTGGCAGGGTGAAGTGGTGCTGCGCATCTCCATCGATGCCGATGGCTGGCCGCGCGAAGCGACCGTCCTGCGCAGCAGCGGCCACCGCGAACTCGATGTCGTGGCGCAGCGCCACGTGCTGCGCACCTGGCGCTTCTCGCCACCGGGCGTGCGCGCGAGCGGCGAGCTGCCGATCCGGTTCACCCTTCTGTAGCCGCGCGCAGCGGCGGAAACGAAGCGGGCCGCGCACCGGCGCGGCCCGCAGGCGACCACCGTTGCGGAAACCTCAGCGGTAGTAGCCCGGACGATGCCGGGAATACCCCGGGCGCGGCGGCGGGGGCGGTGGATAGTCGTAATACGCAGGCCCCCGATAGCCCTGCGCCGGATAAGCATGGAGATGCGGCGGCGGGTAGTGGCCGAATCCGGGGCGCGGCGGGTAGTAGGCATAGCCCGGCACCGGGGTGTAGTAGTAGCGCGGGCCGTGTTTGCCGCGGACCTTGTGCAGCGGATAGTGATGCTGGCGGTGGTAGGGCCGTCCGGCGCTGAAGGTCACATCGCCGATCGATACCCAGATGCGCGCATCGCTGCCGTGGGCCTGCGCCGGTGCGCCGAAGCTCAGCCCCAACGCAAGCGCGGCACCGGCCAGAAGGGAAAGGGTTCGCATCGCAAGTCCTCCATGGTCGCGCCGATGATGGGCGCATCTAGAGCATCGGCGAGTGCAGGTGAATCAGGCCGCAACCGGACGGCCCGAGCGTCAACCCGCGCTGAACCGCGCCGAGGAAGCGAGGGCTTCGAGCCGCGCGATCGCGAGCGGAATTTGCGCCGGGCCGTCGATGCGCTGCACGCGCGGATCGTCGTCGGCCACGTCGTGCACCATTTCCAGTGCCCAGGTCACCGGATAGGGCATGTGTACGCCCCAGCCGCCCAGGGCCAGCACCGGCGCGATGTCCGAACGCAGCGAGTTGCCGACCATGGCGAACTCGTGCGGCGCGCCGCCGCACTCGGCAATCACCCGGGCGTAGGACGCCGGATCCTTTTCCGAAACGATCTCGATGCGGGTGAACAGGTCGGTCAGGCCCGAGGCCGCGATCTTGGCCTCCTGGTGGAACAGGTCGCCCTTGGTGATGAGGACGATGTCATGCACGGCCGCCACGGATTCCACCGCGCTGCGGATATCGGGCAGGAGCTCCACCGGATGCCTGAGCACCTCTTTGCCCAGGTCCAGGATGCGCGCCAGATCCGCGGCACCGATGCGCGCATCGGTCATCGCCACGGCCGTCTCGAGCATCGACAGCGTCATGCCCTTGGCCCCGTAGCCGAACAGCAGGATGTTGGCCTTTTCGGTGGCCAGCAGGCGATCGTGCAGGGCGCTGTCGGCCAGATCGAGGTAGGGCGAGAGGATGCGCTCGAACTCGGCGTGCGCGGCGCGAAAGTGGATTTCGCTGTGCCAGAGGGTGTCGTCGGCGTCGAAACCCACGAGGGTGATGGGGCGCGCAGGCGAGCGCTGCCCGGGCTTGGACGGCACCGATGCGGGCACCGGAATCGTGGGGATCATCGGAAACGGGGCCTGGGACGCTGAGGGACGGTCCGGGCCTGGAGGTGACGCAGGGCGTCAGTTGCCCTCGTGCGGCAGGATCAGTCCGCGTCTGCCGCGCGGTTCGGGGCCGGATCGGCGCACAGTGTACCCTGCGCGACGTGGCCAAGGGCCTGGGCAATGGCGGTCGCCCAGTCCAGCAGGGGAAGGGCGAGCTTTTCGATGAATACGGGGAAGATCATTGCGTTCACCTGGATCGAGCCAGCGGGGGCACGAACGCATGAAGCATGAATCGGGCCAACCCGCCGCACTCGGGCCTGGATCCGGTGATTCCGCATCCGCAAAGGCGCTCTCGGCGCGCCGCGCGCTGGCCTGGGCGGCCGGGCTCTCGCTGCTGCTCGCCTGGCTTCCCGCCGCCGTTCCCGTGCTGGCCTGGCTGGCATGGCCACAGGTGTTGATCTCGGCCTTGGCGCACGAGCTCGGCCATGGCGTCGCCGCGCTGATCTCGGGCGGCCGGTTCGATGCACTCGGGCTCTATGCCGATGGCTCGGGCGTCGCGCTCACGCGCAGTTCGGGCGGCGCGCTGCAGAGCGCGATCATTGCCGCAGGCGGGCCGCTCGGTCCACCTATCGCCGCGCTGGGCCTGTTCGTCTGCGCGCGCCGGGCGCACGCATCGCGCATCGCGCTGGGGCTGATCGCGATGTTCCTGCTGGCAGCACTGGTGCTGTGGGTGCGAAACCCGTTCGGCGCGTTCTGGGTGGGGTCGTGCGCCCTGCTGGCCGGGGCGATGGCGTGGCGCGCCCCGGCGGCGTGGGCGCAGGCGCTGGCCTGCCTGGTGGCGGTGCAGCTGTGCCTGTCCACCCTGTCGCGACTGGATACGCTGTTTTCACGCATCGCGCATACCGGTGCCGGCGAGCTGGTGTCCGACACGGGCCAGCTGTCGGCGCTGCTGGGCGGGCCGCACTGGTTCTGGGGAGTGCTGATCGCGTTGCTGTCGGCAGGGGTGATGCTGGCGGGGCTGTGGGCTTTCTTCCGCGCCTTGCGCGCCGTGCACTGACGCCGGCTTCCGCGCGCGGCGGAAACCGGCGTCGGGCGCTTACTTCTTCCCTGCAGCGGCCTTCTTTGCCGGAGCCTTCTTGACCGGAGCCTTCTTCGCAGCTGCCTTGACCGGCGCGGCCTTCTTCGCCATCGCCTTCCCGGGCGCGGCCTTCTTTACGACGGGCTGCTTCGCAACCGCCTTCTTCGCAGCGACCTTCTTCGCAGCGACCTTCTTCGCAGCGACCTTCTTCGCAGCGACCTTCTTCGCAGCGACCTTCTTCGCAGCGACCTTCTTTGCCGGGGCCTTCTTTGCGGCGACCTTGGCCGGAGCCGCCTTCCTGGACGCGGCTTTCTTGGCCGGTGCCTTGGTCACGGCTTTCTTCACCGCGGCAAGCTTCTTGTCAGTCGCCTTCTTCGCCGATGCGGCCTTTTTCGTCACCGTTTTCTTCGCCGCAGCGGCATTCCTGATCACAGCCTTTTTGGCGCTTGCCGCTTTTCTCTCCACGTCCTTCTTGACCGCAGCCACCTTCTTGTCGGTCGCCTTCTTGGCCGCAGCCACCTTCTTCTTCGCGGTCGCCGCGGCCTTCTTGATCGACTTGCCTGCGGCGCTGGCCTTCTTCTCGATCGCGCTGCGCGCGCTGGCGGTCTTTTCCTTCACCGCCTCGGCCGCGCTGGTCGCGGCGGCCTTGGCGTCCGCCGCGAGGTCGTGCATTTTTTCAGAGACCGCTTCCGCGGCACTGGAGATTGCTTCCGTCACACCGTTTCCACTGCTCATCACATGCCCTCCTCGTGTGGGCGTCGGGTTTCGCAGCGCAATCTGCGCCGGTTTTTGGCTTTGTGCAAGCCTCCGGTGCGATCATGCGAAGCACTTCGCGCAAGGCCGCTCGTCCTGCTCGGGAACATCCTCGTCCGGCACGGGTCGAACGCCGCGCCTTCCCCTTCGTGGAGTCACCATGCCGCCCCGCCCAATCTGGCGTCCCGCGCTCGCGACCGCGCTGTTCGCATTCCTCCTCGGCACCGCGCGCGCGGCGCTTCCCGTCGAAGTCGCAGGCACGCCGCTGCCCTCGCTTGCGCCGATGCTGGAGGACGTCACCCCGGCCGTGGTCAACATCCACAGCAAGACCGTGGTGCGGGTGCGCAGCCCTTATGCCGACGATCCCTTTTTCCGCCACCTCTTCGGCCTGCCGAACGGGCCGCAGGAGCGCATCAAGCAGTCGCTCGGCTCGGGCGTGATCGTCGATGCCGCGCGCGGACTGATCCTCACCAACAACCACGTCATCGCCGGCGCCGACGACGTGCAGGTGTCGCTGGCCGACGGACGCACCCTGACCGCCGAGATCGTGGGTTCGGACGAGGACACCGATGTGGGCGTGATCCGGGTCAAGGCGAAGGATCTGGTGGCCGTGCCGGTGGCGCGCTCGGAGCCGCTGCGCGTGGGCGACTTCGTGGTGGCGGTGGGCAATCCCTTCGGCCTGGGCCAGACGGTGACCTCGGGCATCGTCTCGGCCCTGGGCCGCCACGGGCTTCCCGGGCTGGGCTACCAGAACTTCATCCAGACCGATGCCAGCATCAACCCCGGCAACTCCGGCGGCGCGCTGGTCAACCTGCGCGGCGAGCTGATCGGCATCAACACCGCCATCTTCAACCCCGGCGGAAGCGCCGCCGGCAACATCGGCATCGGCTTTGCGATCCCCTCGGATCTCGCGCTCGACGTGATGCGCCAGCTGCTGGAGACCGGCGAGGTGCTGCGCGGCACGCTGGGCGTCGAGACCCAGGACCTCACCCCGGAAATCCGGCGCGCGCTCGACCTGGCGCAAATCCAGGGCGTGATCGTGACCCAGATCCAGCCCGGCTCGGCCGCCGCACAAGCCGGCATGCGCGTCGGCGATGCGATCACCGAGGTCAACGGCAAGCCGGTGCAGCGGCAGGAAGAGCTGTCCAACCTGGAGGGCCTGCTGCCGGTCGGCGAGCCGGTCACGCTCACCGTGCAGCGCGATGGCAAGCCGCTCAAACTCAGGGCGCGCCTTGCCGCGCGACGTACCGAACTCGACGGTGCGCGCGCGGACCCACGCCTGACCGGAGCACGCCTGGGCTCCGTGCCCGAACGGCTGCGCCGGCAGGGCGTGGCGGGCGTGCTGGTCAGCGAGGTGAAAACCGGAAGCCGGGCCGAGCGCAATGGCCTGCGCAGCGGCGACCTGATCACCGCAGTGAACCGTCGCGACGTGGCCGACCTGGACGCGCTCGAGCGCAGCCTCGGCACCAGCGACACCCAGCTTCTCCTCACCCTGGTGCGGGGCAATCGTGCTTACCTGGCGGTGATGGAGTAGCCGGCCGGCTCGGGCCGGGACAGCGCAGGTACTATCATTGCGCGCTGCCCCGCCACGCTGCCCCGCAAACCCGCCTTCGTGACCATCCGCGCCATCACCCTCGACCTCGACGACACGCTCTGGCCGATCTGGCCGACGATCGACCGGGCCGAGCGCGTGCTGCACGACTGGCTCAGCGAACGCGCGCCGCGCACCGCGCAGCGTTTCCCGGTGGCGGCGATGCGCGCCCTGCGCGACGTGCTGGTGAGCGAACGGCCTGCGATCGGCCATGACTTCATCGCCCAGCGCCGGCTCACCCTGGAGTCCGCGCTCCAATCCAGCGGCGAGGACGTGGCGCTCGCGGAACCGGCGCTGGAAATCTTCACCGAACAGCGCAATACGGTCGATCTTTATCCGGGCGTGCTGGCCGCGCTCGAGCGCCTCGCGGCGCGCTTTCCGATCGCCGCGCTCACCAACGGCACGGCGGATCTTGCGCGCATCGGCATCCACCAGCACTTCGTGTTCCAGATCGGCGCGCGCGAGCACGGCGTGGCCAAGCCGCACGCCAGCATCTTCCTGAGCGCCTGCCGGCGCCTTGGCGTCGCGCCCGGCGAGGTGCTGCACGTGGGCGACGACCCGGAGCTGGACGTGCTCGGCGCGCACCGCGCCGGGCTGCGCAGCGCCTGGATCAACCGCGAAGCGCAGGTCTGGCCGTCCCATCCCATCGATCCCGACTTCATCGTCCGCGACCTCGACGAACTGGCCCTGCGGCTGGAGCACGAGCTCGCCCCCTGACCGAGAAACCGCATGAAGCTTCCCGCCTGCATCGAACTGGCCGATCCCTCGGCCGCCACCCCGATCATCGCCGTGCGCAAGGCCGCCCTGGATGAAACCCTTGCCGCGCTCGATCCGGACGCGCGCGCCTGGGCCAAAGCCAACGGCTTTGCCGCCAAACCCGATACCTGGCTGCTGCTGCCGGGCGACGCGGGCCGCATCGCGCTGGTGCTCGTCGGCATCGAGGACGCGCGCGACCCGCGCGCGCTTTCGGCGCTGCCCAACGCGCTTCCAGAAGGGCGCTATCGCCTCCATCCCACGCTGGGTGAACCCATCGCGCCGGCCGATGCGCTGCTCGGATGGGGCCTGGGTGCCTACCGCTTCACGCGCTACCTGAAGCCGCCGCGCGCGCCGGCCGTCCTGGTGCTCGCGCCGGATGCGCAGCTGGCCGAGGCGGCGGCGCTGCTCGGGGCCAGCGCCCGCGTGCGCGACCTGGTGAACACGCCCACCCAGGACATGGGCCCCGCCGAGCTGGAGGACGAAGCGCGCGCGCTGGCGCGGCATCACGGTGCCAGCCTGCGCGTGGTCGCGGGCGATGACCTCCTGCGCGAGAACTTCCCCGCCATCCACGCCGTTGGCCGCGCCAGCCATCGCGCCCCGCGGCTGATCGAGCTGACCTGGGGCGACGCGGCGCACCCGGCGCTCGCCGTCGTCGGCAAGGGTGTGTGCTTCGATACCGGCGGCCTCGACCTCAAGCCCTCCGACGGCATGCGCAACATGAAGAAGGACATGGGCGGCGGCGCGCACGCCATCGCGCTGGCCGGCCTGATCATGGATCGCCAGCTTCCGGTGCGGCTCACACTGCTGGTGCCGGCGGTGGAAAACGCGGTAGGCCCGGAGGCCTACCGCCCCGGCGAAGTGGTCGCCACGCGCAAGGGCATCAGCGTCGAGATCGACAATACCGATGCGGAAGGCCGCATGATCCTGTGCGATGCGCTGGCCCTCGCCGCGGAATCCGCGCCCGACCTCATCCTCGATTTCGCCACCCTTACCGGCGCTGCCCGCATCGCGCTCGGCCCGGATCTCCCGGTGCTGTTTTCCAACGATGACGGCATCGCCGCGCAGTGGATCGAGGCGGGTGATGCGCAGCACGATCCGGTCTGGCGGATGCCGCTGTGGCGGCCCTACCTGCGCTACCTCAAGAGCCACGTCGCCGATATCGCCAACGCCGGCTCGCGCATGGCCGGCGCGGTGACCGCGGCGCTGTACCTGGAAAAGTTCATCCCCGACGGCCAGCGCTGGGCGCATCTGGACGTCTACGCCTGGAACGACGGTGACCGCCCCGGCCGCCCGCGCGGCGGCGAGGCCATGGCGCTGCGCTCGGCCTGGGCGATGCTCAAGGCGCGCTATGGATGAAGCGCCAGACGGCTCGCGCACTGGGCGGAACCGTCAGCCCGCCTTGAGGCAAGGATCGCGCCGGCCGACAGGGCGGCGTGAGGACCGATGAAGCCACCCTCTTGTTTCGATACCCCGGTCGACACGACGATGTCGCCGCTTCGAGCATGACATCGTCGCGCGGGACCCGGGGCACGCGTCCTCGGAGGACTGACGCACGACAACAGCCGCCGGTGGCATCCGCGAAACGGCGGAACTGCGCCGGTGCGCGAAGATGACCATTGCTGGACGATGCGCACCAAACAAGAATATTCTCATTTGCTCACACCGCCGGGATGACGCGGTCCCGCGTTCGGCACAGGGGATTTCATGAAATCGATCCGGACAGTGGCCCTGCTGGCATGGCTGGCGGCCTTTATGACCCCGGCGTTTGCTCAGACGCATGCGTACTCGGTCTACGTGGACCTGGACAACAACCCGGCGACCGGCTGCACGATCACAGGTGCGGCCGGGTCGGTGTCCGGTATCGAGGCGGTCCTGACCGCGGAAGTCGCAGTGGACCCGCCCGAGGTCGTGGGGCAGCATCTTGCGCACTGCCAATCGGGTGTCATCGGAGCGGCGTCCGCCGTGCCGGGCAGCTATCCCTATCCGGTGGGCTTTGATCAAGGCAGCCCGGGATTCGACGTGATCGAGCTGGGCGCACCGCTCCGGTTGTTTGACGCGCCCACGACGCGCGTGGACTGGCGCCTGACCTTCGGCAGCGAAGGTGCGCTGCTGGGGGGGGCGGACCTGACCGACGCGGTGCTGGTGCCGCGGCTGGGATTCATCCCCCTGAATCCGACGTTCATTCCCGCCACCTCGCTGCTCGCGCTGGCGACACTGGCGCTCGCCCTGGCCGTCGGCACGGCCTGGGTGGTCCGCCGCCGCCCACAGTTCCTTTCCATTCTCGTGGTGGGCTGGGCGCTGGGACTCAGCGGGCTGGCGTGGGCCGCGATGCTGCACGTGCTGGACGGCAATATCGACGATTGGGCCGGCGCTCCGGTGCTGACTGATCCACAGGGCGACGCCACCCAGGACGAGCCGCCCATCGACATACGCCAGGCTTTCGCCGAGCAGCAGAGCGGCACCGTGTTTTTCCGCATCGACGTCGAGGAAACCCGCCTGTCGACGCTGATTCCACCCTTGATCGATACGCGGTTCACGATCCAGGAAAACAGCCCGAACGGCACCGTAGCGGGCACGGTGCGACCCGCCTCGACCGGCCTGTCGTCGATCCTTGCGCTGAACCTGACCGGCCAGGCACCCGCTGCCGCGTTTGCGTTCGATCCCCTCAGCACCGCGCTATCGGTCGCCAACGCCACGCTGCTGGACTTCGAGACCCATTCGCAGTTCCAGCTGGATTTCTCGGCCACGCTGACCGGCGTGACCGGGTGGGCGCTTCCGGTCACGGCGTCGGTGGATGTTGAAGACGCGAACGAACTGCCGCTGCTGGCTCCCCAGGCGTTCACCGTACTGGAGCACGCCGCCAACGGCACCGCGATCGGTACGGTGGTGGCCAGCGATCCGGACGCGGGCGCGAACGGGCAGCTGAGCCATGCCATCACCGGTGGCAGCGGTCAGGCAATCTTCGGGGTGGACGCGAACAGCGGCCTCCTCACCCTGGTGGACGCCGCTGCCCTGTCGCTCTCGGCGTCGCCCTACAGCTTGGACGTGCGCGTCAGCGATGTCGGCAGCCCGCCCTTGTCGACAACCGCCTCCATGACGATTTCTGTTGTCGATGTGAACGATGCGCCCGGTTTCACCGCGGGGGGCGATGTCACCGTGAACGAGGATTCAGGTGCCTACGACGCGCTCTGGGCCAGCGCCCTGTCGGACGGCGATGACGGAACCCAGACTCTGACCTTCGACATCCTGGCGAACGACGCTCCTGCACTGTTTGCCACGGCACCCTCGCTGGCCGTGGACGGCAGCAACGGGCGCCTGAGCTTCACCCCGGCACCAGACGCCAACGGCGTGGCCAACCTCACGGTACGGCTGCGCGACGACGGCGGCACCGCGAACGGCGGCGTGGACCAAAGTGCAACGGTGTCCTTCCAGATCCAGATCACGGCAGTGAACGACGCGCCGAGCTTTATCGTGGGCCCGGACCAGAGCGTCAACGAGGACGCCGGCGCGCAGTCCGTGGCCGGATGGGCCACCGCGATCAGCGCGGGGCCGGCGAATGAATCCGGCCAGGCCCTGAGCTTCCAGATCACCGCCAACAGCAACCCCGCCCTGTTCAGCGCAGGCCCCGCCGTGGATCCGGACGGGCGGCTCAGCTACACCCCGGCCGACGACATCAGCGGCACGGCCACCGTCACCCTCCAGCTGGCCGATGACGGCGGCACCGCGAACGGCGGCGCGGACACCAGCGCGCCGCAGAGCTTCACCATCAGCGTGAACGCCGTGAACGATCCACCGAGCTTTACCGCGGGCCCGGATCAGGTCGTGCTCGAAGACGCAGGCGCGCAGACCGTCGCAGGCTGGGCCACCGCGATCAGCGCCGGCCCGGCGGACGAATCCGGCCAGACACTGAGCTTCCAGGTCACGGCCAACAGCAACCCCGCCCTGTTCAGTTCCACCCCCGCGGTCACTTCGGGCGGCGACCTTGGCTACACGCCCGCCGCCAATGCCAACGGCACGGCCACCGTCACCCTGCAGTTGGTCGATGACGGCGGCACCGCGAACGGCGGCGTGGATACCAGCGCGCCGCAAACCTTCACGATCAGCGTGACGCCGGTAAACGACGCGCCCGGCTTCACCGCCGGCGCCAACCAGGTCGTCAGCGAAGACGCTGGCGCGCAGACCGTGGCGGGATGGGCCACCGCGATCACCGCCGGCCCGGCGGATGAATCCGGCCAGGCCGTGGCCTTCCAGATCACGGCCAACAGCAATCCCGCCCTGTTCAGCGTTGCGCCCAGCGTCTCGCCGAGCGGCGTGCTGAGCTATACCAGCGCGCCAGACGCCAACGGCATCGCCAGCCTCACGCTGCAGCTGGTGGACGACGGCGGCACCGCCAACGGCGGCGTGGACACCAGCGCACCGCAAACCTTCACCGTCACGGTCGACGCCGTCAACGACGCCCCGGTCAACACCGTACCCGGCGCGTTGATCATGGACGAGGATGGCGTACTGGCCTTCAGCGGCACCGATGCGATCAGCGTATCGGATGTCGATATCGGCACCGGCACGCTGGATGTCGCGCTGGGCGTGACGCACGGCGCGCTCACCGCCAGCGCCTCGGGCGCGGCGACCGTCACCGGCAGCGGAACGGCCGCACTGCTGGTCAGCGGCACGCTGGCCGACGTGAACGCCAGCCTGGCCAGCCTCGGCTACGGCCCGGATGCCGATTACAACGGTTCGGACACCCTGAGCCTGAGCAGCAGCGACAACGGCAACACGGGCGCGGGCGGCTCGCAGAGCGCCAGCGATACGGTCGCGATCACGCTTGTCGCCGTCAACGACGCCCCGGTCAACACCGTACCTGGCACCCAGCAGGTCATCGCCGGCGTGCTCGAGTTCAGCGCCGCCAACGGCAACGCGCTGAGCGTGTCGGATATCGATGCCGATCCCGGCGATGTGCAGGTCGACCTGACGGTGCTGCACGGCACCCTGACCCTGACCGCCGTACCGCATCCCAACCTGGTGATCACCGGCAACAACAGCAGCGCGGTCACCGTGGTGGGCCAGCAGGCGCAGATCAACCTGGTGATGGAGGGTCTGCTCTACGCCACCAGCGCCACCGGTACCGATACGCTCACGCTGCACACCAGCGATCTGGGCAACACCGGTGCCGGCGGCGCGCTGTTCGACGAGGACACCGTAACCCTGCTCATCGACGAAGCCCCGAGCGTGGTTTCCACCGCGCCGGCAAACGGTGCGACCGTGGCGAGCAATGCCTCGCTGTCGATCACCTTCTCCGAAGCCGTGGACGTGGCGGCGGGGGCCGTCACGCTCAGCTGCGGCGGCGCCAACCTCATCACCGGCGGGGACAGCGGCAGCAATGTCACCAGCCTTTCGCCCGGCTACACCGGCACGCTGCCCGAAGGTCAGGCCTGCACCCTCACTGTACTGGCAACGCACGTGACCGACGTGGACACCATCGATCCGCCCGACGCGATGGCGACCGACCACATCACAAGCTTCCACGTCGACGCCGCACCCACAGTGCTCTCCACGTCCCCGGCCGGCGGCGCATCGAATCTGCCCGTCGACACGGTGGTGTCCGTGGTGTTCTCCGAGCCGGTGACGGTGGGCGCATCCAGCTTCAGCTTCCTGTGCGACAGCAACTCCATACCCTTCGGCCTGGCCGGCGGCGGCACCGACACCGTGACGCTCACGCCCTCCGCGTCCCTGCCGGCCGGCACGTCCTGCACCGTCACCGCGCTGGCTGCAGGCATCGAGGACGTGGATACCTTCGATCCGCCGAACGAGATGGCCGCCAGTCACGCCTGGAGCTTCACCACGGATGCACCGCCGAGCGTCACCGCCACGACGCCGGTGAACGGTGCCGTGGTCAACACGACCCCAAGTCTCAGCGTCAGCTTCAGCGAATCGGTGAACCTGGATGCCGGCGCGTTCACGCTCGACTGCGGCGGCGCCATTTCCACCACGTCCACGCCCGCACTTCCGGCGACCGCGATCACCAGCGTCAGCTTCACACCTGATTCCGCGCTGCCCGAGGGCGCGGCCTGCACCGCCACCGTGCTCGCCGCGGCCGTGCACGACGCCGACAGCCAGGACCCGCCCGATACGATGGCGGCAAACCACACCTGGAGCTTCTCCGTGGATGCCGCGCCCAGCGTGATATCCATCGCGCCCGCCAACGGCGCCAGCGACGTCAATCCGACCGGTTCCATCGTCGTCGGCTTCAGCGAGCCGGTGAGCTTCGACACCACGCCCAATGCGGCCAACGTCAGCTTCGATCTGGAGTGTCCATCCGGCACCCCGGTTGCTTTCGGCGTCACCACCGCCAGCCCTGCGAACAGCGTGACGCTGGACCCGCTCGACACGGCCATCGCGGGGCAAAGCTGTGCCTTTACCGTACGCGCGGCCGGCATCAGCGATGTCGACGGCATTGATCCTCCGGTCCAGATGGCCGCCGACGCGACCGCCGCCTTCAGCTTCGGTGCGATCGCCAACGACGACAGCGTCGCCGTCACGCCGCATCTCACCGTCAGCACCGCCGCCGGCGCCCTCAACCTGACCGCCAACGACGTCCTCGGCGCCGGCCAGATCACCGGCTTCGGCTTCGGCGCCTGCACCGGCACCGCGGCCGGCGGCCAGCTCGATGCCGGTGCCGCCAATGGCCGCCTGACCCTGGCCGCCAACGGCGGCTTCAGCTACGAGCCGCCTGCCGGCGTCCGCAATGAGACGCGAACCTTCTGCTACACGGTCACCGGCGGCGACACGGCCAACGTGGCGTTTGTCATCCAGAACGCTGCGGCGGTGTGGTTCATCGATGCGGCCGCCGCAGCGGGTGGCAACGGCACCCAGGCGCGCCCGTTCCAGGGCCTTGCCGCCGCCAATAGCGCCAGCGCGGCGAACGACACGATCCATGTGGCCTCCAGCGCGACGAACTATGCCGCCGGCATCACGCTCAAGAACGGCGTACGCCTGATCGGCCAGGGTGCCAGCGGCACGCTGGGCGCACACAGCGGTGTGACGCCCGTTGCCGGCTCGGCCTTCCCCGCGCTGGGCGGTGCCGCGCCCACCCTCACCGCCAGCAACGCCACGGCCATCACGCTGGGCAGCGGCAACCATCTGCGCGGGTTCACGATCGGCGATACCGGCGCATCCGGCGGCACCGATATCGCCGGCACCGGATTCGGAACGCTCACGGTCGACGAGGTAACGCTCACCGGCACCGGCCGCGCCCTGAATCTGGATACCGGCAGCGTGGCGGGCAGCGGCTTCACCGCCACCACCGTCACGGCCAGTAGCAGCGAGGGTCTTCGCCTCACCGCCGTTGGCGGTACGCTGGCGTTGGGCAACGGCGCCCTCTCGGGAACCGGCTCCGGCGTTCCGGTGGTCCAGATCTCCGCGGGCAGCGGGAATATTTCGTACGGCGGCACCCTGGCGTGCAGCAGCGGCTGCACCGGCCTTCGGGTCAGCAACCGCAGCGGCGGAACGATCACCTTCTCCGGTGCCACCAAGGTCTTCAACACCGGCACCAGCGTCGCACTGGACCTGAGCAACAACACCGGCGCGACGATCCAGTTCACCAACGGCGGTCTCGACATCGACACCACCACCGCCACCGGATTCAACGCCAGCGGTGGCGGTGCCGTGGTGGTACAAGGCACTGGAAACAGCATTACCAGTACGACCGGCACGGCGTTGAACATCGCCAACACCACCTTGGGAGCCGCCGGACTCACCTTCCAGAGCATTTCCGCCAACGGTGCCGGCAGTGGCATCGTGCTGAACAACACCGGCAGCGCGGGCGGGCTCTCGGTGACCGGGGACGGCTCGGCCAACAGCGGTGGCACCATCCAGAACGCCACCGCGGCAGGCATCTCGCTCACCAGCACCCGCAACGTGAGCCTTGCACGCATGCAGATCGCCGGCAGTGGTGATCACGGTATTTTGGGTGACGCCGTCAACGGCTTCGACTGTGACTATTGCCTCCTGCTCAACAACGGCAACTCCGCAACGGACGAAGGCATCTGGTTCACGCAGCTCGGCGGCGCCGTGGCGATCACCAACTCGAGCTTCACCAACAGCGCCCACAACAGCGTCTATGTACGCAATACCAGCGGCACGCTGGGTTCGCTCTCGCTGGCCGGCAACCACTTCATGACGGCTGGAAACCACCACGTGCTGATCGAAGGCGTGACAGGTGCCCCCACCTTCACCAGCATCGTCATCGATGGCAACACCTTCACCAGCGCCCAGTCGATTGGTGTCCAGATCGCCGCCAACAACAGCACGGTATTCGGATCGGTCGCCATCACCGGCAATACCTTCGCCAACAACATCCTGGCGATCGAGGCCTCGGCGGTGCACGGTGCCAGCCTCGGATTCAACGCCAGCGGCAATACCATCACAAGCACGGTGTCCGGTGGCAGCCACGGGCTGAACTCCAACCACGGCATTCCCAGCACCGGCGCGCTGCGCGGCCGCATTGCCGACAACCAGATCGGCGATGCGAGCGTTCCAAACTCGGGTTCACCCATCGGCAACGGCGTGCGTCTTGTCGGCAACGACGGCGGCACCAAGCAGCTCCTGGTCACCGGCAACACCCTGCGCGAAATCCGCAACGGACGCGGCATCGACGTGGTGAATCGAAACGGCACCGGCCGCATGGACATCACGGTGACGGACAACAACGTCGCCACCAACGCCCAGCCGGCCGACTACCCGCTCGCCGGCGTCCACGTGCAGTCCAACTGCGTCGGCACCTGCAACAGCCTGCGCGCGGATATCGCCGGCAACACCGTGGCCGTACCCAGCGGCGGCTGCACCGGGGATCTCCTGGGAGTGTGTCTTGAGCTGGTGGAAACCGGCAGCTCCACCTGCGAGCTGCTGGATCGCGCGCCTACCGGTACTGCAAGCGCCAATGCCGAGCTGATCGGCAATAACGCCCTCAGCGCCAGCACCGCGGCGTCGACCGGCTGCTCCCTGACCCTCACCGCGCCGGTGTTGCCACCCTGATCGTCACCGCAGCGCAGACAACAGCCGAAGCGGAGCGATCCGCACCATTGGAGGAACCCACGTCATGGCAGAGCCCTTCCTTTCCGAGATCCGGATCATGAGCTTCGCGTTTGCGCCCAAGGGCTGGGCCCTATGCGACGGCCAGCTCTTGCCGATCAACCAGAACCAGGCCCTGTTTTCCCTGCTGGGCACGGCCTTCGGCGGCAATGGGCAGGTCGATTTCGCCCTGCCCGACCTGCGCGGCCGAACACCCATCCACGCGAATGGCGCGGCTTACACCCTGGGGATGCGGGGAGGCGCACAAGCGCATTCCCTCAGCGTGGCCGAGCTGCCGACCCACCAGCACGCGCAGAGCGCGACCTCCAAGGCGGGGGATGCCGTGCCGATCGTGCCGGCGGGCAACCTTCTGGCCCAGCCCGCATTGCCGCTCTACGGCAAGCCGGAGAACCTGGTGGCCATGGCGGCGGGCACGGTGGGCACGACCGGCGGGTCACAGCCCCACTCCAACATGCAACCCTACCTGACCCTGTCGTTCTGCATCGCCCTGCAGGGCATCTTCCCGTCGCCCACCTGAGGAGCACGCACCATGGCTCAACCCTATGTCGGAGAAGTCCGCATGTTCGCGGGAAACTTCGCACCCGCAGGCTGGATGTTATGTGACGGGCAGTTGTTGCCCATCTCCGAGAACGAAACCCTGTTCAATCTAATCGGCACCACCTATGGCGGCGACGGGCAGTCCACCTTTGCCCTGCCCGACCTGCGCGGCCGGCTGCCGATCCACCAGGGCAACGGCTTCATCCTTGCCGAGATCGGCGGTTCCGAAGAGGTCGCGTTGACCACCAGCCAGATGCCCGCCCACAGCCATGCGGCGTTGGCCAGCAGCTCGATCGCCACCGAACGCAGTCCGCAAGACGCCGTACTGGCGCAGGCCACCACCTTCGATGCCTATCAGACCACACCCGGCACGCTCGCCATGGCGGGGCAGGCACTATCGAACGCGGGTGGAAGCCAGCCGCACACGAACCTGCAGCCCTATCTGTGCGTGAACTTCATCATTTCGCTGTTCGGCATCTTCCCGTCGCCAACCTGAGGAGAGACAGACATGGCCGATCCTTTCGTGGCCGAAATCCGGATTTTCCCGTTCAACTTCGCGCCCCGCGGCTGGGCCTGGTGCGACGGACAGCTGCTGCCGCTATCCCAGAACACCGCCCTGTTTTCACTCCTGGGCACCACCTATGGCGGCAATGGCAAGAGCAACTTCGCCCTGCCCAACCTCGGCGGGCGTGCCCCGATGCACCCAGGGCAAGGACAGGGGCTGTCGCTCCGCGATCTGGGAGAGGCCGGCGGCTCGGAAACCGTGACGCTGCTTGCGTCAGAAATCCCTTCGCACAGCCACCCGGCCAACGCCAGCGCGGCACCGGCCGACGCGCAGTCGCCAGAGGGTCTTTCTCCTGCACGCGTCGTCGGGGCCATGCCCTACGGCACGCCCGCCGGTGCGCCGCTGGTTCCGATGGCGCAGGAGTCCATCTCGCCGGCCGGGGGCGATCAGCCGCACAACAACATGATGCCCTTCCTTGCCTTCTACTTCTGCATCGCCCTGCAGGGCGTGTTTCCGCCGAGGACATGACCATGAAACGCCGCCATTTCATGCTGTGTGCCAGCGCCGCCGCCCTCGCGGCCGCGGCACCGTTGGGTGCGATCGCCGCGCGGCGCCCGGCGCTGCTGGACGATCCGCGCGCCTGGCTGGGAGCCGAGTTCGTTTCCGCCGACGGCGTGCGGCTGCGCCTGGCCGATGTTGTCGGCGTGCGCGTGGATCGCGACACCGTGCAGGCCAACCTCGTATTCCAGACCGTGGAAGGCGAGTGGTCCGGCGAGGGCAGCTACGCGCTGCGCTGTGGCGGGACCGAGGAATCCCTCTACCTGCAGCCGGGGCAGGACGGGCCGGTGGCCTGCATCAACCGCCTGCGCCACGTGCGGGTCTGATCCCATGGGTGAGACGGCCGTCCCGGAGTTCTCCCTCGCGCTCTTCGAGCCGCTCCTCGGGCAGGTGTTCCGGATCGGGGACGGCCCGCAGGCCGTGGATGCCCGGCTGGTCGAAGCCAACAACCTGCGCGAAGCCCAGGGCATGGGGCGGCTCAGCCGGCAGTTTTCCCTGCTCTGGCTCGGCCCGCACGAGACGAACCTGGCGCAGGGTATTTACCGGGTCGTCCATCCGTCCTTGCCGCCGCTCGAGCTGTTTCTGGTCTGCCTCGGGCCGGTGGCTGAAGGCATGAGATACGAGGCCGTGTTCACCTGATGCCGCAGCCGCCCGACATCCGCCTTGCCCTTCCGCCACACCTGCGCTTGCGAGCGGTACTCGATGCCGATCTGCCCCTGCTCGAACGCATCTACGCCGGCACGCGCACCGAGGAGCTGGCCCAGACCGACTGGGACGACGCGCAAAAAGCCGCGTTCCTGCGCTTCCAGTTCCACGCCCAGCACCAGCACTATGCCACCCACTACGCCGACGCACAGTTCCTGGTTATCGAGCGCGACGGGCAGGCGGTGGGGCGGCTGTATCTGCACTGGCGAACCACGGAGCTACGCATCGTCGACATCGCCCTCCTGCCCGGGCACCGTGACACGGGCATCGGTGGCGCCTTGCTTCGCGTGCTGCTGGAGGCGGCCGGCGCGCGAAACCTGTCCGTCAGCATCCATGTCGAACAGTTCAATCGTGCGATGGCCTTGTATCGCCGCCTGGGCTTTCAGAAGATCGGCGAGCACGGTGTCTACCATCTGATGGAGTGGCGACCAAAGGGGATCCCAGCAGGCGGCGGCACCGGTTCTGCGGCATGATGTCCGCCGTCGACCCAACGAGCACGGAGTAACACCCCATGCGCCCTACTCTTTCAGTTCCCGCACTGGCGGGCACTCTGGCGCTGACCGCCTGCGCCGGAACGCTGGATGTGGCGACTTCAAGTGCCACCACCACTTACCAGTGCGAAAGCGGCATTCTCATCAAAGCCGGCTACCCGGACACCGATCACGCGCGGGTCGAGTACCAGGGCAGCACTTACGAACTCACCATCGCGATATCCGCCAGCGGCGCGCGCTATGTCGGCGGCGGCGTGGAGTGGTGGACCAAGGGCAGCGGACCGGGTTCCACCGCCTCGCTCTTCGTCCACCTGGACGACGGCAGCTCCGGGGCGGTGATCGAAAACTGCGCGGCGCGCTGAGCTTCGCCGGGCGGCCGCAGCGGCAAGCAGGGCGTCGCGGCAGCAGTGCGCCTCGATGCGGTTGCCGACGCCGAGCTTGCCGATGCACTCGGAAAGATGCGCGCGGTGCCCTGGGGGAAGTTCATGTGCGCAGCATTTCCGGCCCATGACGACCCTCGCCGACGGACGGCGGTGCCGCACGCCATGCGCCAGCTCCGGGCCCGTTGGCAACGGGCACTTCGATATCGGCGACGTGAATGTCGGGCGCGCGGCGCAGCCGGCCACAGCCTTGACCACTCCGATTCCCCACGATTGAAACCGTCGGCAAACTGGCGCGGGTGCTTGGGTTTTGCCTGACGTTGAAGCCCACGCGCGGGTGATGGAAATGCGGCAGGAACGATGCCGATGCCGGAGTCGGTTGATTGCACCTGGCGCGGATGTCATTTGCGCTTTCCTCAAAGGCCGCCACGCGCGTAGCCAGGCGCGTGCGACCCAACCCGGGGTGACGCGTGTCACCCAATACGGTGACAGGCGATACCTGAAAATCAGGGTGCATCAATGGACACTGACATTCCCTCAACTGAATGCAGGAGCCAATCACCATGACGCGCACTTTGGTTTTGTTGTTCTCCGTGGCCACCGTCACATCGTCGCTGGCCGCGGATCTGGACGTCCGCCTGACCCGAGTGGCCAACGACAAAGGCCAAATTCTGGTGGCTGTATTCGATTCGGAAGATGGATGGGATGGCCGCGCCAAGGCGCGCGCGGCACAGCGCGTGGACGCATCCAAGGGCCAGGTTGATCTGCGTTTCCCGGATTTGGAGCCGGGGCGTTACGGCGTTCTGGTGATGCATGATGAGAACGGAAACGGCACGTTGGACAAGACGGTGCTGGGCATCCCCAAGGAAGGCTACGGCTTCAGCAACAATCCCCGGCTGATGCGGCGCGCGCGCTTCGACGAAGCCGTTTTCGAATTGCCGGAAGGCGGGCGTCGCATCGAGGTGGAGATGCGCTGACTCTCCACGGCTGCCGACAACCAGCCGTTCGGTGCGGCAAGAGCCCGGCACAGCGAACTATTCACATTACGCGCTACAGCCAGCCCTTCTGCCGCGCCAGTCGGTAGGCCTCGATGCGGTTGCCGACGCCGAGCTTGCCGATGCACTCGGAAAGATAGTTGCGCACGGTGCCCTGGGAGAGGTTCATGCGCGCAGCGATGTCGCCCGAAGACATTCCCTCGCCGGCCAGTCGCAGCACCTCGCGCTCACGCTCGCTCAAGGGGTCGGATTCGGTCCAGGCTTCCAGGGCGAGCTGCGGGTCGATGGCGCGGCCGCCGCGGTGCACCTGACGCAGGGCGTCTGCAAGCTGCTCGGCCGGGGCGTCTTTCAGGAGGTATCCGGCCACGCCCGAATCCAGCGCGCGGCGCAGGAAGCCGGCGCGGGCGAACGTGGTGACGATGACCACCCTCACCGGCAACCCGTGGTGCTGCACCCGGCGCGCCAGCTCCAGGCCGCTGGCGCCCGGCATCTCGATATCGGTGACAAGAATATCGGGCGTGAGACGGCGCAGCTCGTTCCACGCGGTGTCGCCGTCGGCCGCCGCGCCGACGATCTTGATGTCCGATTCCATGCCCAGCAGCGCCGCCAGCGCGCCGCGCACCATGGCCTGGTCCTCGGCCAGCAGGACGCGGATCATGGAGCCAAAGCCCCCCTCACCCCGGCCCGCTCCCCCGCCAGCAGGGGAGCGAGCGCATCGGATTTCCGCGCCAGCGGTATGCGGGCCTCGATGCGGGTTCCCGCGCCGGGGCGGCTGTCGATGCGCAGGGTGCCGCCGACGGCCTCAAGGCGCTCGCGCATTCCAGCCAGGCCGTTGCCGGAGCGCAGCGCGCCGCCGCGTCCGTCATCGATCACGCGCAGCACGGCAACTTCTCCCTCGACGCCGAGGTGCACCTCCACCTGTCGCGCTTGCGCGTGGCGCTGGATATTGGTGGCGGCCTCGCGCACGGTCATCGCCAGCGCGTTCTCCACGTCCGCCGGCAGCCCGGCCCCGGAGAATGCCGCGTCGAGGCGGTAGTCGAAGGCGACGCCGTCGGTTTCCAGCAGCAGGCGAGCGGAGGCCAGCTCGGCGGCGATGCCCGCCGCGCGGATGCCGCTGACCGCCTGGCGTACCTGGACCAGCGCGTCGCGCGCGATGCCGCTCACCTCGGCGATCTCGCCGCGCGCGGCCGCCGGATCGCGCTCCACCAGCCGCGCTGCAAGATCGGACTTGAGCGCCACCATCGAAAGCGTGTGGCCGAGCAGGTCGTGCAGGTCGCGCCCGATGCGCTCGCGCTCGGCCGTCGCGGCGAGGCGGCGCACTTCCTCGTGCGAAAGCTTGAGCGCCGCGTCGCGCTCGTGGTTGGCGCGCTCGACCATGACGATGACGGCGATGATTGCCGTGACCGTGGGGATCCACACCAGTGCCTGCCACGCATAGCCGATCTGTGCGGCCCAGACCACCAGCGTCACATTGAGGACGGCCAGCAGCGCCAGATAGCGATACAGCCCGCCGCTGCGGCGCGGCTGCAGCATCACGCAGCCGAACACGAAATAGGACAGCCCGGAGGGATACCATGGCAGGAGCGCGAAGCACAGCGCCACCAGCGCCAGCGCACAGGCGTAGGCCGCGCGCGGCGCTGCGAACACCGTGGCGAGATAGAGCAGGAGAAACAGGGGATAGGACAGCGCCGTCAGCGCGAACCAGCGCGGCGTGAACCCGTAGTCGCCATCGGAAAACAGCGGCGTCAGGAACACCCAGACCGACCAGACCAGGTGGATCATCGGCAGCCACGGCGAACGCCCGGCGCGCAGCTCCTGATCGGCGATCGATCCGGGCGCCGGGGCGAGGATCCAGCGCCTGCCACCGGGTGCGGGCAGCAGGTGGCTCATCGGAAATCCTCCTGCTGCCTGTGCCCCGAGCCATTCCGCGGCGCAAGGCGGTCCGGCAGGGCGCACCTGCCGCAGGCGCGGGCGGGAAATCGGCTGGGCGGGAACGGCAGCGGCATGGTGCGCTCATGGTACGCCGGGCACCCGCCCTGGAGCGCCTTCATCGCGCCAGTCGCCGCAGCGCCAGGAAGAAGAACAGCGCTGTCAGTGCGACCAGCACCGCGATGTGCAGCACCGAAGCCATGCCGGCATCGGCACCGATCAGCTTCAGCGAGAGCTGGCTCAGGTGCCAGGCCGGCCAGAGCGGCGCGAGCGTGGTGAATATCCCGGGCAGCATCGACAGCGGCATCCACAGGCCGGAAAGCAGGGCCATCGGCAGGTACACCATGTTGATGACCCCGACCGAGGCCGCGCCAGAGAAGTGGGTTCCCAGCCACATACCGAGCGCGGCGAAGGGCAGCACGCCGGCCACATTGATCGCGAACAGGCCGAGCCACTGCCACGGCGCGAGCGCGACGCCGCCCAGCGTCGCCGCCAGCGCCATCAGCAGGAGCGAGACGATCGCGGCGAACAGCGCAGCCATCGCCATCTTGGCGAACAGGTAAGCGCCGCGCGGCATCGGCATGGCGCGCTTGAGCGTCAGCAGGCCCTGTTCGCGGTCTTCCGCCACCACCACGCCGAAGCCGAACAGCGCCACGCCCATCACCCCGAACACGCCGTAGGTGGCGAGCAGGAAGGTGGCTGCATCGCCGCTGCCGCGGCTGAGCAGCACGCCGAACAGGACGTAGAACATCGCCGGAAACAGCAGCACCGGCAGCGAGAACGCGGGCGTGCGCCAGAGCCGGATGAACTCGCAGCGCGCCTCGTTCCGGTAGGCACGCCATGGTGAATGGGCGGGGCGGGTTTGGGCGAGCGCGTTCATCATGCGGCCTCCTTGATCGATGTGCCGGCGGGCTTATCGGCGGTCAGCTGCAGGAAGGCCTCGGCCAGCCCGGCGCGCTCGACCTCCAGCTCGCTCAGGGCGGCGTCCTCGGCCAGCAGGCGGCGCAGCACCGCCTCGGCGGCGTCGGTGATGATTTCGATGCGCGGGCCGTCGCGGCGCGCCTCGATCACGCCGGACCAGTTCGCCAGCGCGTCGATCGCACAGGCGCTGAGGCAGCGGATGCGGCGCTGGCCGATGCGGGCGCAGATGTCCGCCACGCTGCCTTCGGTCAGGATGCGGCCGCCGCCCAGCACCGCGACGCGGTCGGCCAGCGCCTCGGCTTCTTCCAGGTAGTGCGTGGTCAAAAGCACCGCGCCGCCGCCAGCGACGTGAGCGCGGATCGCGGCCCAAATGGCGCGGCGGGCGTCGATGTCCAGCCCGGTGGTGGGCTCGTCCAGAAACAGCAGATCGGGCCGGCCGCACATCGCCAGGGCGAACTGCACGCGCCGCTGCTGGCCGCCCGAGAGCCTGCCGTAGCGACGATCGAGCAGATCGGCAACGCCGGCCATCTCGGCGCAGGCATCGAGGCTATGCGGCGCCGGGTAGTAGCTGCGAGTCAGATCGATCAGCTCGCGCACCTTCAGCGTGGCCGGTAGGCTCGCCGACTGAAGCATCACGCCGATCCGCTGGCGCGCGCCCAGCTGCCCTGGGTTCTGCCCAAACAGTTCGGCCCTGCCGGCGTCCGGCTCCAGAAGGCCGAGCAGCAGGGAGATCGCCGTGCTCTTGCCCGCACCGTTGGGGCCAAGCAGGGCGAGCACCTGGCTGGCAGGAACGGAAAGATCGACACCGGCCAGCGCCACCCGGTTTCCGTAGCGCTTGTGCACGGCACGCAGGCGGGCCAGCGGGAGACTAGTCTGTGTCATCGTGCACACCGCGAAGGAAGGTGCCGCCATGCTGGCGCGCGGGGTTCGCGCGAGGCAGTGGTGGGCCTCATGCGATGAGGGTGATGCTTGTCACTTGGTGCGGCTTCGTGCCGACGGCATCCTGCTCGCCGGCGTCATTTGCCCCGCTCGGCCACCCGATTCGGTCACACTTGCCGCCCCCTTCCTGTCTCCACCTCCCATGAACGCTTCCGCCGAACTGCTGAAAGAACTGCGCATCGAACGCAACGCTCCGCCGCCCCCGCCTTCCCGCGGGAAATGGTGGGCGCTGGCGCTGCTTGCCCTGGGCGTCATTGCCGCGGCTGCATGGTTGCTGGGCGGCCGTGATCATGCGGTCGAGGTGCGCACCGCGCCGGTCATCGCCATCGGCAACACCGCCGCCAGCGCCTCGGTGCTCGATGCCAGCGGCTATGTGGTGGCGCGGCGCATGGCGACGGTGTCGGCCAAGGTCACCGGGCGCGTGCTGGAGGTGCTGATCGAGGAGGGCATGCGGGTGGAGGAAGGCCAGGTGATGGCACGGCTCGATCCGGTGGATGCCAACGCGCAGTTCGCGCTCGCCGGCGCACAGCTAGCCGCGGCGCGCAGCCAGGTGGCCTCGGTGCAGGCGCAGCTGACCCAGGCCGAGGCCGAGGCCCGGCGGCTGACCGAACTGGTCGAACGCGGCCTGGTTTCGCGCTCGCAGCACGACGCCGCCGTGGCGCAGCGCGATGCCCTGCGCGCGCAGCGCGTCACCGCGCAGCGCAACGTGGAGGTGGCGTCCGACTCGCTGGAAATCGCGAAAAACGGCGTCGACAACACCATCGTGCGCGCGCCGTTTTCCGGCGTGGTGATCGCCAAGGCGGCGCAGCCGGGCGAGATCGTTTCCCCGCTCGCCACCGGCGGCTACACCCGCACCGGCATCGGCACCATCGTGGACATGGATTCGCTGGAAGTGGAAGTGGAAGTGGGCGAGTCCTACATCGGCCGGGTGCGGCCCGGGATGCCGGTCGAGGCGGTGCTCAATGCCTATCAGGACTGGAAGATTCCGGCGGAAGTCATCGCGATCATCCCGGCCGCCGACCGCGGCAAGGCCACGGTGAAGGTGCGCGTGGCGCTGAAGGACAAGGATGCGCGCATCGTGCCGGACATGGGCGTGCGGGTGAGTTTCCTGGAGGCCGAGCGCGGTGACGAAGCCGAGCAGCCGCGCGGCGTGCGCGTGCCGCAGAACGCCATCGTTTCGCGCGACGGTGCAAACCGGGTGTTCGTGCTGCAGGGCGGCACGGTGGCCCTGCGTACGGTGGAAACCGGCATCGCGCTGGGCGACGGGCGGCAGGTGCTGTCGGGGCTCGGCACCGGACAGGTCGTGGTGCTCGATCCGCCGCCGGAACTGAAGGATGGCGATGCGGTGCGGGTGGCCGCGCCGCGATGAGATGAGTGATTCCCTCTCCCCCATCGCCGATGGGGGAGAGGGCGAGGGTGAGGGGGATTTTCCAACGAATGGAAAAGCGGTCGCGAGCAAGCTCGCCCCTATCGAAAGCCCCCTCACCCCAACCCTCTCCCCCGCAATCGGGGGAGAGGGAGCAAGAAGCCCAACATCAGACACAAAGGAACCCCCATGTCAGCCCTGGTCAGCATCCGCAATCTCACCAAGACCTATACCCGCGGCCCGGAGAAGGTGGCCGTGCTTCACGACGTCAACCTGGACATCGAGCGCGGCGACTTCGTCGCGCTGATGGGGCCTTCGGGTTCGGGCAAGACCACCCTGCTGAACCTCATCGGCGGGCTGGATTCGCCCAGCGGCGGTGAAATCACGATCGAGGGCGAGCGCATCGACACGCTGGGCGGCGGACAGCTCGCGGCCTGGCGCAGTCGCCACGTCGGCTTCGTGTTCCAGTTCTACAATCTGATGCCCACGCTCAGCGCGCAGAAGAACGTCGAGCTGCCGCTGTTGCTGACCTCGCTCAACGCGAAGGAGCGCGCCCGCCGTGCGCAGATCGCGCTCACCCTGGTGGGTTTGGCGGATCGGCGCAGCCACAAACCCAACGAGCTTTCCGGCGGCCAGCAGCAGCGCGTGGCGATCGCGCGTGCGATCGTTTCGGACCCGACCTTTCTGATCTGCGACGAGCCCACCGGCGATCTGGATCGCCAGTCCGCCGAGGAAGTGCTCGGCCTCTTGCAACTGCTCAACCGCGAGCACGGCAAGACCATCGTGATGGTCACCCACGACCCCAAGGCCGCCGAATACGCCAGCCATACCATCCATCTCGACAAGGGCGAGCTGGTCGACGCCCCCGTCGCGGCGCACTGAGTGGGGTGACGCACAATGAAATATCTCCACCTCATCTGGGCGCAGCTGTTCCGCAGCCGCACCCGTACCGCGTTGACGCTCTTGTCGGTCGTCACCGCCTTCCTCCTGTTCGGCCTGCTCGACTCGGTGCGCGTGGCGTTCAATTCCGGCGGCAGCGTGGACGGCGCGAACCGGCTGATCGTTTCCTCGCGCCTGTCGATCACCCAGACTCTGCCGATCCGCCTGCTGCGGCAGATCGAGGGCATTCCCGGCGTGCAGAAGACCACCTATGCGATGTGGTTCGGCGGCATCTACCAGGACATGCGGAACTTCTTCCCCAATTTCTCGGTGGCGCCCAACTACTTCGAGATCTACACCGAGTTCGAAGCGCCGCCCGAGCAGGTGGAAGCGTTCAAGGCCACCCGCACCGGCGCGGCGGTGGGCGAGGCGCTGGCGCAGAAGTTCGGCTGGAAGATCGGCGACACCATCCCGCTGCAGGCCACGATCTTCCCGCGCGACGGCAGCAACGACTGGCCGCTGCAGCTGACCACGATCTTTCGCGCCAGGGATCGCTCGCAGGTGGGGCAGGAGAATCAGCTCGTGATGAACTGGGCCTACTTCGACGAAGCCAATGACTACATCAAGAACCAGGTGAGCTGGTTCACCGTGGTGCTCGACGACGCGAGCCAGGCATCCAGCGTGGCGCAGGCCATCGACGCGATCTCGGCCAACTCCGACCACGAGACCAAGACCCAGACCGAATCGGCTTTCCAGCAGGCGTTCGCCAGGCAGTTCGCCGATATCGGCCTGATCGTCACCGCGATCATGGGCGCGGTGTTCTTCACCTTGGTCCTGCTGACCGGCAACACCATGGCGCAGGCGGTGCGCGAGCGCATTCCGGAGCTGGCGACGCTCAAGACCCTGGGCTTCACCGACCGCATCGTGCTGGCGCTGGTGCTGGCCGAATCGGTGCTGCTGGTGGGGCTGGGCGGCGCGCTGGGCATGGGCACTGCGGCGGCGATCATGCCCGGTCTGGCCAAGGCCAGCGGCGGCATGATGCCGCTGCAGACCGTGGCGTCGCAGACCTGGCTCACGGGCCTTGCACTGATGCTGGGCATCGGCGTGCTGGTGGGACTGCTGCCGGCCCTGCGCGCGCGGCGGCTGAAGATCGTCGACGCGCTGGCCGGCCGTTAGCTCCCTCTCCCCCGCTTGCGGGGGAGAGGGCTGGGGTGAGGGGGCGAGCGGCAAAGCCGCGAGTGCTCTTGACCATCGCAACAGCAAAAGCCCCCCTCACCCTGACCCTCTCCCCCGCCACTGGCGGGGGAGAGGGAACGTGGATCAGATGTTCTTGCAACCCTCTCCAAGGGACAAACCATGAAAGGCTTTCTTAACAACCTCGCCGTGCTGCTGGTGATGCTGGCCGCACTGGGCGTCTGGATCGCGCTGCCCTGGCAGGGCGTGCTCGTCGTCGCGGTGCTTGTCGGGCTGTGGCTCGCTTTCACCCGCACCGGCCGACTCGCGCTGGAAGCCACCCGCGTCGGCATCGCGAGCCTGCCGCAGCGCTGGGGTGCCTCGTCGGTGGTGATCGTGGGCATCGCCGGCGTGGTCGGCGTGCTGGTCGCGATGCTGGCGATGGGCGAAGGCTTCCAGGCCACGCTCGACGCCGCCGGCAACGACGAAACCGCCATCGTGCTGCGCGGCGGCTCGCAGGCGGAAACCAATTCCGTCATCACCCGCAGCCAGATTCCGCTTTTGACCAGCCTTCCCGGCATCGAGAAGGACGCCGACGGCAGGCCGCTGATTTCGGCCGAGCTGTCGCAGGTGGTGAACCTTCAGTCCCGGGCCGACGGCAGCGACACCAACGTGCAGTTCCGCGGTATCGGCGAGGACGCCTTTCGCGTGCGCCAGAACGTGCGCGTCGTCGAAGGCCGCGCGCCCGCGCCGGGCCTGCGTGAAATCGCGGCCGGCCGCGGCGCACAGGCGCAGTTTCGCGGGCTGGAAGTGGGCAACACGCTGATGCTGGGCAACCAGCAGTGGACGGTCGTGGGCGCATTCGAGTCCGGCGATGCCTACGAGTCGGAGCTGTGGAGCGACGCGCAGACGCTGGCCACCACCTATAACCGCGGCGCCTACCAGTCGGTGCTGGTGCGCACCGGCAAGGAGGGCTTCGAGAGCTTCAAGGCGGCGGTGGAAGCCGACCCGCAGCTCAAGCTCGACGTATTCACCACGCGCGCCTATTTCGCCAAGCAGTCCGGCGGCCTCAAGCGGCTGCTGGAAATCCTCGGCACCGTGATCGGCGGCATCATGGCCGTGGGCGCGGTGTTCGGCGCGCTCAACACCATGTACGCCGCGGTTGCCGCCCGCGCCCGCGAGATCGCCACCATGCGCGCCCTCGGATTCCGCGGCACCCCGGTCGTCACCGCGGTGATGCTCGAAACCCTGCTGCTCGCCCTCCTTGGCGGCATGGTCGGCGGCCTCGTGGCCTGGCTGCTGTTCAACAATTTCAGCGCCTCGACGCTGGGAAACAACTTCAGCCAGGTGGTGTTCCAGTTTCGCGTGACGCCCGAACTGCTCTGGACCGGCCTCAAATGGGCGCTCGGCATCGGCCTCATCGGCGGCCTCTTCCCCGCCCTGCGCGCGGCGCGGCTGCCCATCACCACGGCGCTGCGGGAGGTGTGATCCCGGCACTGCGCCCGGCTGTCCACCCAGGCGTCGGCATCCAGGCCCGACGCCGGGCCGGCTACCATCGGGTTCAGCCATTTCCCTGCAGGAGGCCCCATGCCCGGCTTCGCCGAGCTTGATGCGATCACGCTGGATGCGCTGCGCGCCACGGGGGCCACCAAGTGGAACCGGCGCGACGGGGCGCTGGGGGCATTCATCGCGGAAATGGACTACGGGATTGCGCCGCAGATCACCCGCGCGCTGCATCGGGAGGTGGAGCGCGGGCTGTTCGGCTACCTGCCGCCGCGGTATGCGCATCAGATGCGCGCGTCGGTCGCGCGCTATTTGCGCGAGCGGCACGATTGGGAGGTGGCGGAGAGCCGCATCCACGAGATGCCCGACGTGGTGGCGATCTACCAGGCCGCGATCGAGCATTTCAGCCGGCCGGGCAGCAAGGTGATCGTGCCGACGCCGGCGTACATGCCGCTGCTCTCGCTGCCGCCGACGCTGGGGCGGGAGGTGATCGAGGTGCCGATGACGCGAACGGCGGACGGCGCGGGCTTCCGCAACGATCTTGCGGCGATCGAGCGTGCCTTCGACGCCGGCGGGCAGCTGCTGGCGCTGTGCAATCCGCACAACCCGACCGGGCGGGTGTTCACGCGGGACGAGCTTGTGGCCATCGAGGACGTGGTTCACCGCAAGGGCGGGCGCGTTTTCGCGGACGAGATCTGGATGCCGCTGGTGTTTCCCGGCCATGCGCACATTCCCTATGCATCGATCGGCGAGCGCGCCGCCGCGCACACGATCACGGGCATGGCGGCGTCCAAGGGCTTCAACCTGCCCGGGCTCAAGTGCGCACAGCTGATCGTTTCCAACGACGCCGACCAGGCGCACTGGAACGCGGTGGGCGTATGGGCCATGCACGGCGCGGCCAACCTCGGGCTGGCGGGAACGACGGCGGCGTTCGATGAGGCCCTGCCCTGGCTCGACGATATCCGCGCGTATCTCGTGCGCAACCGCGATGCGCTCCTGGCCTTCGTGGCCGAGCGCATGCCGCGGGTGCGCGTGTGTCCGCCCGAAGGCACCTACATCGCCTGGCTGGATTTTTCAGACTACCGCTTCGAGTGCGGGGCGCAGGCGTTCTTCCTGGAGAAGGCCGGCGTGCTGTGCACCGATGGTGCCGCCTGCGGGCGCACGGGCGAGGACCACCTGCGCTTCATCTTCGCGATGCCGCTGCCGCTGATGCGCGCGGCGCTGGAACGCATGGCCGAGGCGCTGGATGCGGCGTAAGCACCCGGCCGCTGCGATTGGACGGGCGCGCAATCCAGCCGCCACAATCGCCGCATGACGCCACACTCGATGTCGATTTCGGCCCGTCGCCTCGCGGCGCTGCTGCTCGCGATGGCTCCGCTTCTGGCGATGGCGGATGGGCCTTACGCCTGGCCCGAACCGGGCGGCGGCTGGACCGTGCGGCGCGTGGTCGAGACCGGGGGAACACCCGCGGCGCGCACCGAAACGCTCACCCGCGACCAGGCGATGGTGGTCGATGGCGGCGACGGTGCGCCCGCATTCGAGGTGCGCCTGCGCGCGCCGGCCGACAGGGCACCCGATGCGCTGAACGTGGAATCGGACGCGCCGCTTTTCGTCGTGGCCGACATCCACGGCGAGTACGGTATTCTGGTCGAACTGCTGCGTCATCAGGGCATCATCGACGCTGCGCTGCGCTGGAACTTCGGCGCTGGCCACCTCGTTTTCCTGGGCGATGCATTCGACCGCGGCTCGCACCAGGTGGCTGTGCTCTGGCTGCTGTACCAGCTGCAGGGAGAGGCCGAAGCGGCGGGCGGCAGCGTCGAGTTCCTGCTGGGAAACCACGAGCTGCTGGCGCTGCGCGGCGATGTGCGTTACCTCCACCCGCGCTATCTCGCCGACGCCGATGCGCTGGGCGTGGCGACCTATGCCGAACTGTTCGATGCGGACAGCGTGCTGGGCCAGTGGCTGCGCACGCGCGGCGCGATCCTGCGCGCGGGCGACGTGCTGCTCGCGCATGGCGGGATCTCGCCGCAGGTTGTGCAGCGCGACCTGTCCGCCGCCGCGCTCAGCCGCGCGGTGCGCGAGGTGCTGGACGGGCGCGCCGATTCGGCACGCTCGCCGCTGCATGATTTTGCGATCGGTTCCTCCGGGCCGCTCTGGTATCGCGGCTACTTTGCGCGCGGCGCGGCAGCGCCCGAGGCCCGCCCTGAGGAAATCGAGGCGCTGCGTCGCCACTTCGGCGTGCGCGCCATCCTGGTCGGCCACACCGCGCTCGATGAGGTCAGCGCGCTGTTCGCAGGGCGGGTGATCGGCGTGCAGGTGTACCCGGCGCGCGACGCGGGAAACGGTCGCGCCGTGATGGGCGCAGTGCGCCGCGACCGAGGGCGCTGGTATCGCGCTGCGGTCAACGGCGATCGCAGCCCGCTGGAAATTGCCCCTCAGCCGGCTGAATCCGGCACCTGAGGTTCAGCCGCAGCGGCGTAAGGTGCGGCACGCCGGATTCCGCACCGTCGGCATCCGATCCAGACCCACCGGCATCCATCAAAAAGGAGCATCGCGCCATGACGACCCACGGTACGAAGTGGCTTCCCCTCGCCGCCGCCTGCCTGCTGGCCGCGGCCTGCCAGAATCCATCGGCTCCGGCCGATACATCCACCCGGATTCAACCGCCACCCGCCGCGCCGGCCGAGGCCTCGCCGCCGGCTGATGCCCAGACGCAGGTCGAGGCACCTGTGGATCCGGCCCTGACCGCCGAACCCGCACAGCCGGCGGCACCACCCGCTGCGCCGGCTGCACCGGCCGCGCCCGCCGCAGCGCCGAAACCGGTGCCGGCACCCAGGCCGCCGGCCGCCGCATCCGGCGCGCAGTACGCCCAGGTGATCAGCGTGACACCGGTGCGCCAGTCCATCGACAACCCGCAGGAAGTCTGCCGCGACGTCGAGGTGGTCTACCAGGTCGCACCCAAGGACGAGAACAAGATCGCCGGCACCGCGATCGGTGCCATCGTCGGCGGTGCCATCGGCAACCAGGTCGGCGACGGCAGCGGCCGCGACGCGGCGCGCATCGCCGGCGCGGTCGGCGGTGCCATCGCGGGCCGCAAGATCCAGGAAAGCCAGCAGGCGAAGAAGACCGAAACCCGCATCGAGCGCCAGTGCGAGAAGGTCAACGACACCGAAACCCGGGTGATCGCCTACGACATCGTCTACAGCTACGGCGGGGAAACCCGCAGCGCGCGCGTGGCGGAAGATCCGGGCGAGAGGATCAAGCTGCCGGTGCGCGGCATCGATCCCTGAGCGCGACGCGCAGCGGCCACCAGCCACACGAAGAAGGCCCGGGATTCCCGGGCCTTCCTCTTGATGCCGCCGGGTCCGGAGGATCAGTCCAGGTTGCGCCCGTGGAACAGTTCCTCGACCTCCTGGCGCAGCTGCATCTCGATGCGCTGGCGCTCCTTGAACGAGAGGTTCTTGGCCTTTTCCTCGAACAGGTAGGTGTCCAGATCGAAGTCCTTCACGTGCATCTTGGTGTGGAAGATGTTCTCCTGGTAGACGTTCACGTCGAACATCTCGTAGCGGCTCTTGATGCCCTTGGCGAGGAAGTCCTGGATCGAATTGATGCGGTGGTCGATGAAGTGCTTCTTGCCCTTCACGTCGCGGGTGAAGCCGCGCACGCGGTAGTCGGCGATGACGATGTCCGACTCGAAACTCTCGATCAGGTAGTTGAGCGCCTTGAGCGGCGAGATCACGCCGCAGGTGGCCACGTCGATGTCGGCGCGGAAGGTGGCGATGCCGTTCTGCGGATGGGTTTCCGGATAGGTGTGGACGGTGATGTGGCTCTTGTCCAGGTGTGCCACCACGCTGGCGTCGAGGTGATCGGCGTCCAGATGCTCGCGCATCGCGCCGGCCAGCACTTCCTTGCCGGCCTGCTTCTTGTCGATGATCGGCTCTTCGGAAATGAGGATCGTCACCGACGCACCCTGCGGATCGTAGTCCTGGCGCGCGACGTTGAGGATGTTGGCCCCGATGATCTCGGCGACATCGGTCAGGATCTGCGTCAGGCGCTCGGCGTTGTAGGCCTCGTCGATGTACTCGATGTAGCGCCGACGCTGCTCTTCGGTGATCGCGTAGCAGACGTCGTAGATGTTGAAGCTCAGGGCCTTGGTGAGATTGTTGAAGCCCTGGAGCTTCAGGCGCGGCAGCGGCTTGACCAACGCGGATGTCCTATGGAAGGCGGCGGAAGAGGCGGATTATCGAACAAATCGCGCGCGGATTGAACTGCCGCATGCGGTGCCCGGCCGGAAACCGGGCCTCGGACCGTCCCGCGCGGCAGCCCTTGGCGGGAAACATTGGCGGGAAATCGCCCATCGGCCGCCAGCTCGCGTTAAGCTAGAAAGTGAATCACGTCACGGCGCATCCCATGGCAAACGGTCACTTCCCCCTTCAGGACACGCTCCGCCGCCCGCAGCGGCCCGAGTCGCTGGCCCCCACCGAGCAGACCATCCAGCGTTTTCTCGCGCACTGCCACCGCCGCCGCTACGCCTCGCGCACCGACGTCTTCCGTCCGGGCGACCCGGCCACGACGATGTACTACGTCATCAGCGGCTCGCTCAGCGTCATCAGTGAGGAGGAGGACGGCCGCGAGCTGGTGCTCACCTACATCAATCCGGGCGAGTTCGTCGGCGAGACCGGCGTATTCATCAGCGCCCCGCAGCGCGACGTGGTGCTGCGCACCCGCACCGCCTGCGAACTGGCCGAAATCAGCTACGAGCGCCTGCACGCGCTGTTCGGCGGGCTGCTGCGGGAAGAATGCCCGCGCCTGCTGTTCGCGATCGGCAGCCAGCTCACCCGCCGCCTGCTGCACACCGGGCGCAAGGCCAGCCGCCTGGCCTTCATGGATGTCTCCAACCGCATCGCCAATACCATCCTGGACCTGTGCCACGAGCCCGATGCGATGAGCCACCCGGAAGGCACCCAGATCCGCGTCTCGCGGCAGGAGCTGGCGCGCATCGTCGGCTGCTCGCGCGAGATGGCCGGGCGCGTGCTCAAGCAGCTGGAGGAGCGCGGCATGCTGCGCGCCCGCGGCAAGACCATCGTGGTGCTGATGGACCGCCCGCCGGCGGCATGATCGGCACGCGGGCGAAGCCTCAGCCGTCCGCAACCACGCGGTTGCGCCCCAGCGGCCTGGCCGGATGGAGCCGCCGATCAGGCAGGGCGTCGCGGCAGGCGCAGCGTCCGGACTTTCCAGCCGCGCTCAGGGCGCGAAGAGGCGCGCCAACTCGGAACCCGGGTCGGCTGCGCGCATGAAGGCCTCGCCGACGAGGAAGGCGTGGACGCCCGCTTCACGCAACTTCGCCACGTCCTCGCGCGTGTGGATGCCGCTTTCGGTGACCAGCCGGCGACCGCAAGGCAGGTGTGCCTTCAGCGCGATCGTGGTGTCGAGCGAGACCTCGAAGCTGCGCAGGTTGCGGTTGTTGACGCCCAGCAGCAGCCCCGCATCGGCCGGCAGCGCCAGCGCGCGCGCGAGCTCCGCGGCATCGTGCACTTCCACCAGCACGTCGAGGCCGATCGAACGCGCCAGCGCGGCCAGTTCGGCCAGGCGCGCGTCGTCGAGCGCGGCCACGATCAGGAGGATGCAGTCGGCGCCCAGCGCGCGCGCCTCGTGTACCTGGTAGGCATCGAGGGTGAAGTCCTTGCGCAGCACCGGCAGCGAACACGCCGCGCGCGCCTCGCGCAGGTACGCATCCTCGCCCTGGAAGAAATCCACGTCCGTCAGCACGGAAAGGCAGGCGGCACCGCCGGCCTCGTAGCTGGCCGCGATCCGCGCCGGATCGAAGTCGGGCCGGATCAGGCCCTTCGACGGGCTGGCCTTCTTCACCTCGGCGATCACCGCGGCCTCCCCGGCGGCGATCCTGCGCTCCAGCGCAGCGGCAAAACCGCGCGCCGGCGCGGCGTCGCCGCAGCGTGCGGCCAGTTCGGCCTGCGGCACCTGAGCGCGGCGCGCGGCGACCTCCTCGCGCTTGCGCGCAAGGATCTTTTCCAGGATGTCGCTCATGCGCCCTCTCCCTTCAGCCGCCGCGTCGTCGCGACGAACCGATCCAGCCGCGCGCGCGCCGCGCCGCTGGCCAGGACCTCCCGCGCGCGCGCGACACCGTCGGCGATCGACGCCGCGCGGTCGGCCGCGTACAGCGCCGCACCGGCGTTGAGCGCGACGATCTCGCGCGGCAGGCCGTCGCGGTTATCCAGCGCATCAAGCAGCATCGCGCGGGATTCTTCGGCGTTTTCCACCCGCAGGTTGCGGCTCGCCGCCATGGCGATGCCGAAGTCTTCCGGGTGGATCTCGTACTCGCGCACCGCACCGTCGCGCAGTTCGCCGACCAGGGTGCCGGCACCGAGCGAAATTTCGTCCATGCCGTCGCGTCCCCACACCACCAGCGCGCGGCGTGCGCCCAGGCGTTGCAGCACGCGCACCTGGATGCCGACCAGGTCGGGATGGAACACGCCCATGAGGATGTTGGGCGCGCCGGCCGGATTGGTGAGCGGGCCGAGGATGTTGAACAGGGTGCGCACGCCCATCTCGCGCCGCACCGCCGCGACGTTCTTCATCGCCGGATGGTGGATCGGCGCGAACATGAAGCCGACGCCGGTCTCGGCGATGCACTGCGCGACCTGCGCGGGCTGCAGGTCGATCGCGGCACCGAGCGACTCCAGCACATCGGCGCTGCCGGATTTCGAGGACACGCTGCGGTTGCCGTGCTTGGCGACCTTCGCGCCCGCCGCCGCCACCACGAAAATGCTGGCGGTGGAAATGTTGAAGGTGTGGGCACCGTCGCCGCCGGTGCCCACCACGTCGATGAAGTGGTCGGACTCAGGCGCTTCGACCGTGGCGGCGAACTCGCGCATCACCTGCGCGGCACCGGCGATCTCGCCGACGGTTTCCTTCTTCACGCGCAGCCCCGACAGGATCGCGGCGGTCATCACCGGCGAGACTTCCCCGCGCATGATCTGGCGCATCAGCGCGACCATTTCGTCGTGGAAGATTTCGCGGTGTTCGATGGTGCGCTGGAGCGCTTCCTGGGGCGTGATGGTCATGGCGATGCGGGAGGATGAATGCACGGACGGGAGCCGTGCATTGTAGGCGCTTGCGCGCCCTCGTCCCCAGTCGCGGCAGGCAGCGCTGCGCCAGGGCCATTGCCGGGGCGAGCACCGCCCAGAACGGCAGCCAGCCGATCCACGCGCCGTGCCACTGCGCCGGCGGGATCAGGGCCAGCGCCAGCGCGCCGATCGTCAGCCAGTACGCCAGCATGGCATCGACCAGGGGAATCTTGGCAAAGGTGTCGGAACGGGACACGGCAGGCTCCTTGCAGGACGGAGCCATGAGCCTGCCAGCCGCGCGTCTCACCGGCTGAGACGACGGCGGTCGCGAACGACCGCCGCCGGGTCAATCATGCCGAGGCAGTCAGATCCTTGATCTTGTCCGTGGGCCCGCAGTTGCGGACCGAGGCCACGCCGGTTGCCCGGCTCGCTTCGGACGTGTACATCTGGCTGGTTCCGATCACCTGGTGGTTGGCCGCCAGCAGATTGAAGAACGTCTTGCCGTTGGCAGCCTGCTTGAGTTCGTAGCGCGCTTCGTCCGGACTGTTCTTCTGCACCGAGGCGATGCCGCTCTCGGCCGACGCGCGAGCGCGATACAGCTCGCTGGTGAGAATGACCTCGCCGTTGCCGGCCTTGAGTACGAAGCGGAACTGTCCGTCGCTGCTTTTGCTCAGTTCATACCAGCCTGCCATCGCCTGTCTCCTCGTCTCGCGCCAAGTGCGCGCGGCAACGATAGCCCGATTGTTTCACCAGGTCACGAAGGCGCGGCACGTCGCCGTGCCGGACGCCCGCGCGGCGCGGATCGCTCAAACCTTGGCGAACACCAGGCTGGCGTTGGTGCCGCCGAAGCCGAAGCTGTTGGACATGACCGCATTGAGCCGGGCGTCGCGGGTCTCGCGCAGGATCGGCATCTCGCGCGCGCCTTCGTCGAGCTCATCGATGTTGGCCGAGCCGGCCATGAAGCCCTCGTTGAGCATCAGCAGGCTGTAGATCGCCTCGTGCACGCTGGCGGCACCGAGCGAATGGCCGCTGAGGGCCTTGGTGGACGAAAGCGGCGGCACCTGGCTGCCGAACGCGCTGCGCACGGCGTCGAGTTCGACCAGATCGCCCAGCGGCGTGGAGGTGCCGTGGGTGTTGAGGTAGTCGATCGGCATCTGCGCCTGGGCCAGCGCCATCCGCATGCAGCGCACCGCGCCTTCACCGGACGGTGCCACCATGTCGGCACCATCGGAGGTGACGCCGTAGCCGACCAGCTCGGCGTGGATGCGCGCGCCGCGCGCCTTCGCATGTTCGTAGTCTTCCAGCACCAGCATGCCGCCGCCGCCGGCGATGACGAAACCGTCGCGCGAGGCGTCGTAAGGGCGCGAAGCGGTCTCGGGCGAAGCGTTGCGCGCGGTGGAGAGCGCGCCCATGGCGTCGAACTGCGAGGTCATGCCCCAGTGCAGCTCCTCGGCACCGCCGGCGAAGACGATGTCCTGCGCGCCATGGCGGATGAGGTCGGCACCGGCACCGATGCAGTGCGCCGAGGTGGCGCAGGCCGCCGCGATCGAATAGCTCAGCCCGAGGATGCCGAAGGCGGTGGCGAGCGAGGCCGAGACCGTGGAGCACATCGTGCGCGGCACCATGTATGGACCGATGCGGCGCACGCCCTTGTCGCGCAGAATGTCGGCGGTTTCGATCTGCCACTGCGGCGAGCCGCCGCCGGAGCCGGCGATGAGGCCGATCCGCGGATGGCGGATGCGATCGAGCGTGAGTCCGGCGTCGGCGATGGCCTCGCGCATGGAAACATAGGCATAGGCGGCCGCATCGCCCATGAAGCGCTTGAGCTTGCGGTCGATCTCGGCCACCAGGTCGATCACGGGCTGCCCGGCCACCTGGCTGCGCAGGCCCAGCTCGGCGTATTCGGGAATGTGGCAGATGCCGCTGATGCCTTCGCGCAGGGCGCGCGAAACGCTGTGGGCGGCATTGCCCAAGCAGGACACCAGGCCCATGCCGGTGACGACGACGCGACGCATCAGAAGCTCTCCGTTGACTTGAACAGGCCGACCCGCAGGTCCTTGGCGGTATAGATCAGGCGATCGTCCACGAAGGTGCGGCCGTCGGCAACCACCAGCTTGAGGCGACTGCGGATCACCCGGCTGATGTCGATGACATAGCGCACCGTTTTCGCCGTGGGCAGCACTTGGCCGGTGAACTTGACTTCGCCCACGCCCAGCGCGCGCCCGAGGCCGGGTTCGCCCAGCCAGGGCAGGAAGAATCCGGCGAGCTGCCACATGGCATCGACACCGAGGCAGCCGGGCATCACCGGGTCGCCCTCGAAGTGGCAGCCGAAGAACCAGAGGTCCGGGCGGATGTCGAGCTCGGCCTCGATCACGCCCTTGCCGTGCTCGCCACCGGCGGCGGCGATATGGGTGATGCGGTCGAACATCAGCATCGGCGGCAGCGGCAGGCGCGCATTGCCGGGGCCGAACATTTCGCCGCGTCCGCAGGCGAGGAGCTGGTCGCGGTCAAGCGAGGAAGGCTGGGACATCGGGATCTCTCTGGAACGGAAAGCCGGTGCGGCACCGGCCCTGGCCGGAGCCCGCAAGTATTGCCTGGACGTGGCCGGAGCGTGCCGTCATGGCCCGCCCGGGCGCGAAAAGCGGACGCAGCGGCGGCCGCCTTCCGAGGCGCATCAGCGCTTCATGAAGTTGAAGAATTCCTCGTTGGTCTTGGTGTTCTTCATCTTGTCGAGCAGGAACTCCATCGCCGCCAACTCGTCCATCGGATGCAGCAGCTTGCGCAGGATCCAGATCTTCTGGAGGTAATCGGGTTCGATCAGCAGCTCTTCGCGGCGGGTGCCGGAGCGGTTGATGTTGATCGCCGGATACACGCGCTTCTCGGCGATGCGGCGGTCCAGGTGCACCTCCATGTTGCCGGTGCCCTTGAACTCCTCGTAGATCACCTCGTCCATCTTGGAGCCGGTGTCGATCAGCGCGGTGGCCAGGATCGTCAGCGAACCGCCTTCCTCGGCCTTGCGTGCCGCGCCGAAGAAGCGCTTGGGACGCTGCAGGGCGTTGGCATCGACGCCGCCGGTGAGCACCTTGCCGGAGCTGGGCACCACGGTGTTGTAGGCGCGCGCCAGGCGGGTAATGGAGTCGAGCAGGATCACCACGTCGCGCTTGTGCTCGACCAGGCGCTTGGCCCGCTCGATCACCATTTCGGCCACCTGCACGTGGCGCGCGGCGGGCTCGTCGAAGGTGGAGGACACCACTTCGCCGCGCACGCTGCGCTGCATTTCGGTGACTTCTTCCGGGCGCTCGTCGATCAGCAGCACGATCAGGTGCACGTCCGGATGGTTGTGCATGATGGCCTGGGCCACATTCTGCATCAGCATCGTCTTGCCGGCCTTGGGCTGGGAGACGATCAGGCCGCGCTGGCCGCGCCCGATCGGGGCGACGAGATCCAGGATGCGGCCGGTGATGTCCTCGGACGAGCCGTTGCCGCGCTCCAGGTGGAAGCGCTCGCGCGGGAACAGCGGCGTGAGGTTCTCGAACAGCACCTTGTTCTTCGAGGCTTCGGGCGGCTCGCCGTTGATCGTGTCGACCTTGGCCAGCGCGAAGTAGCGTTCGCCGTCCTTGGGATAGCGGATGCGGCCGGTGAGGAAGTCGCCGGTGCGCAGGTTGAAGCGGCGGATCTGGCTGGGCGAGATGTAGGTGTCGTCCGGGCCGGCCAGGTAGCTGGCATCGGCCGAACGCAGGAAGCCGAAGCCGTCGGGCAGGATCTCCAGCACGCCGTCGGCGGCCACGCCGTCGCCGTGGCGGGTGAGCATCTTGAGCAGGGCGAAGGTGACGTCCTGCTTGCGCAGGCGCGCCACGCTCTCGCCGATGCCGAGCTGGTCGGCGATGTCGAGCAGCTTGTGCGCCGGCATCTTCTTGAGGTCGGCCAGGCTGTAGGTCGGAAAATCCGGCGGCAGCGCGAGCGGCGCGCGCTGCGGCTCGGGCATCGCGTCCTCGCCATCGCCGTCGTCATCGGGCAGGTCGCGCGCGGCGCGGCTGTCGCGGTTGTCGCGCTCGCCGCGTCCACGGCGGCGATCGCGGCGGTCGCGGTGGCGATTGCGGTTGCCGGACTTGCTGCCGGTGTCGCCTTGCGCGGCACCTTCAGCCGGCGCGGCGTCGCCGCCTTCGGCAGAAGGCGTTGCGGGGCTGGCCTCGGCGGGCGCAGGCGCAGAATGGGGTTGGGCACGCTCGGCGTGCACCGGAGCGGGCGCGGCGGCGACCGGGGTGTCGTTGTCGTTTTCTTGCACGGGAAGTGTCTCGCTGAAAGTGCGAGTGGGTCCAGGAATGGGACGGATCAGAGCGGAAGCAGCGCGGAATCGCACCGGCAGATGGCCTGCACGTTACACCGCGCGGGCCGCGAGGTAAAGACGTGCCGCATTGCGGCGTTCATCCGCAGGCGGCGGGCCAGGCCGCCGGCAGCTGCGCCGGCGGCGGCGGGAATCTCAGACAACGCTGTCGACGAACTGGGTGAGCTGGGCCTTGCCCACGGCACCGACCTGGGTGGCTTCCACCTTGCCGTTCTTGAACATCAGCAGCATCGGGATGCCGCGCACCTGATAGTTGGCGGCGATCCGCTGGTTCTGATCCACATTGACCTTCACCACCTTCACCTTGCCGGCATGGCTGTCGGCCAGCTCGTCGACGATCGGTCCGATCATCCGACACGGCCCACACCATTCGGCCCAGAAATCCACCAGTACCGGCAGCTCCGATTGCAGAACCTGGGCTTCGAAGTCGGCCTCGCCGACGTGGATCACGTTGTCGCTCATCTATTGCTCCTGCGGGACGTTGGCGCGCCGGCGGCCGCCTGATCCGCTACACTTGGGGGGTCACTGCCGCCGTTTCAAGGTTCGGGCGACGCCGAATCGCGGCGGACGACGCAGTTTGGCGGCAAGCCCGCGATGCGTGCAACATCGTCATCGGTGGCCAGGCAGGCGACGCGCCGTGCCGTCGCCTCCCGACGCCCGCGGCAGCTTTTCCGTCCCGCAAACCCGATCCTTCGCGCAGGCCGCGTCATTCGACCGCGGCAGCGTCATTCCACCCGGCGGCCAGACCGCCCCACTTCCGGAATCCCATGAGCGACAACCCGCTGACCGACATCCCCTTCTCCAGCCTGCCGCTGGCACCCGCCGTGCTGGCCGGCCTGGACAACGCCGGCTTCACCCGCTGCACGCCGATCCAGGCCATGACCCTGCCCGTGGCGCTGGCCGGGCGCGACGTGGCCGGGCAGGCCCAGACCGGCACCGGCAAGACCCTGGCCTTCCTGGTCGCCGCGGTGAACCGCCTGCTGACCCGTCCCGCACTGGCCGAGCGCAAGCCCGAGGATCCGCGCGCCCTGATCCTGGCACCCACGCGCGAACTGGCCATCCAGATCCACAAGGACGCGCTCAAGTTCGGCTCCGACCTGGGGCTGCGCTTTGCGCTGATCTACGGCGGCGTGGATTACGACAAGCAGCGCGCCACCCTGCAGGAAGGTGCCGACGTCATCATCGCCACGCCCGGCCGCCTGATCGACTACGTGCGCCAGCACAAGGTCGTGTCGCTGCACGCCTGCGAAATCTGCGTGCTCGACGAAGCCGACCGCATGTTCGACCTCGGCTTCATCAAGGACATCCGCTTCCTGCTGCGGCGCATGCCCGCGCGCACCACGCGCCAGACCATGCTGTTCTCGGCCACCTTGAGCCATCGCGTGCTGGAGCTGGCCTACGAGCACATGAACGAGCCGGAAAAGCTGGTGGTGGAAACTGAATCGATCACCGCCGCCCGGGTGCGCCAGACCGTGTATTTCCCCTCCAACGAGGAAAAGCTGCCGCTGCTGCTGGGCCTGCTCTCGCGCAGCGAGGGTGCGCGCACCATGGTCTTCGTCAACACCAAGGTGTTCGTCGAGCGCGTGGCGCGGGCGCTGGAAAAGGCCGGCTACCGCGTCGGCGTGCTCTCGGGCGACGTGCCGCAGAAGAAGCGCGAGAGCCTCCTGCGCCGCTTCCAGGCCGGTCAGCTCGAAATCCTGGTGGCCACGGACGTGGCGGCGCGCGGCCTGCATATCGACGGGGTCAAGTACGTCTACAACTACGATCTGCCCTTCGATGCCGAGGACTACGTGCACCGCATCGGGCGCACCGCGCGCCTGGGCGAAGAAGGCGATGCGATCAGCTTCGCCTGCGAGATGTACGCGATGGGCCTGCCGGACATCGAGGCCTTCATCGAGCAGAAGATCCCGGTAGGCCAGGTGACCCCGGAGCTGATGACCGCCCTGCCGCGCCCCGCGCGCGCACCGTCTGTCGCGTCGGAAGACGCGGATGAAGGCGATGAAGACAGCATCGGCGAAATCTTCCGCGAGGTGCGCGAGCAGAAGGCCGCGGAAAAGGCCGGCGCGCGTCCGGGCGGATCGGGCTCCGGCTCGCGCCAGCGCCGCGAACGCGGCGCCGGATCCGGCCCGCGACCGGGTGGCGAACGCGGCGAACGTCCGCCGCGCGCGGAGGGCAGCCGCTCGCGCTCGCGCCCTCCGCGCCCGCGTGAGGACGAGGCGTCGGCTCCAGCACAGGCACAGGCGCAGGGCAACGGTGCCGCGGCACCGGAACCCGGATCGATCCGTGCCGGCGAGCAGGTCGCCTCGAGCGAGGCCACCGAGGCGAAAAAGCGCCGTCGCCGCGGCGGGCGCCGCCAGCGCGAGGCGCGCGAGCGGGTCGAGGCGCGGCTGCTGCACGGCGACCGCGTCGCCCCTGCGGACAAGCAGCCGGCTCCGGCCACGCCGGCGAACGGCTCGCCCGAATCCCTGCTGGCGCGCCTCAAGAAGCGCGTGGGCCGCTTCTTCAACCGCCCGCCCGCACGGCACTGAAGCGCGCGCGGTACCCTGCCCGGAGCGCGCGCGTCGCGCGCTTCCGGCGCGACGGTTTGCTACAGTGCGTCGGCTCCCCCGACGCGATCCCTTGCCGTGCTTGACGCGCTGACCCTGCCCCGTTCCCTGCACAGTTCGCCCTGGCCGGCGCGGCTGGCGCTCGCGGTGGCGCTGGCGCTGTGCGTCTGGCAGGCGGTGGCGCTGCTGTGGCTGCTGCTGGCCGGCGTCGAGTCGCCGCCGGCGTCCCCGGTCGACGTCCCGGCCGCCGCCTCCGCAACCACGGCGGCCCGGGGCGAGGTGGCGAAGTGGCACCTGTTCGGTGATGCCCAGGCCGACATGAACCGCGCCATCGCCGCCCAGGCCCAGCTGCAGGAAACCGCGCTCAAGCTGGTGCTGCGCGGCACCTTCAACGAGAACCGTCCGGACGGCGGCATCGCCATCATCGCCGACGAACAGGGCGTCGATCGCGCCTACCGGGTGGGCGACGCGCTGCCGGGCGATGCGCGTCTTGAGCAGATCCTCGCCGGACAGATCGTGCTGTCGCGCGGCGGCGTCAGCGAGACCCTCAGCCTGCGCATCACCGACGACTCGCTCAGCCCGGCGGTCTCCTCCGGCGGCACCGCCGCGCGCACGCGCCTGCCCGGCACCGCGAACCCGCCGCTCGCGCCCGGTGCCTTTGCTCCCGTCATCGCGCCGGGCATGCCGGACATGGAAACCTACCGCGCCGCCAACCTGCCCAACGTGCAGGAGCTGGCCAAGCAGGTGCAGGTGTTCCCGGTCTTCGCCAACGGCCGCATGCAGGGCGTGCGCCTGGGCGTCGGGCGCGACTCGGACCTGCTTTCGCGCGCCGGCCTGCGCCCCACCGACGTGGTCACCGCGGTCAACGGCATCCCGCTCGACGGACCCGCGCGCCAGATGGAACTGCTCTCGGCGCTGCGCGACGCGCGCTCGGTGCAGATCGAAGTCGAACGCGACGGCAAACCCGTCCGGCTCCAGTTCGGGCTCTGAACCACGCCACCCTCGCCGAATCCACGCCACGGACACTCTCCCCATGCTTCGACTCCGCCCCATCCGCGCCATCGCCCTCCCTGTCCTGCTGCTCGCGGCGCTGCCGCTGGCTGCCCAGACGCCGCCGGGCGTGGTTCCCGCCGATGGCAGCAGCGCCGGGGTGACGGCACCGGCGTCGAACGATGGCCGCCACACCCTCAACCTCAAGGCCGCCGACATCGCGGTGCTGGTGCAGACGGTGAGCGAGATCACCGGCAAGAGCTTCATCGTCGATCCGCGCGTGGAAGGCCGCGTCACGGTGATTTCGTCCAAGCCGCAGACGCCGGCGGAAATCTACGAGACCTTCCTCTCGGTGCTGCGCGTGCACGGCTTCGCCGCGGTGTCGGCCGGCAGCATGATCAAGATCGTGCCCGACGCGGTGGCCGCGCAGGACGGCAGCGTGGGCAACGGCGGCGGCGGGCCGGACGCGCTGGTCACCCGCCTGATCGCGCTCAAGCACGTCGCGGCCGATGACGTGGTCAAGCTGCTGCGCCCGCTCGCGCCGCAGCAGGCCACCTTCACCGCCAACCCGTCCAGCAACTCGATCCTGATCAGCGACCGCGCCGGCAACGTGGCGCGGCTGATGGAGCTGATCGCGCGCATGGACACCGCCTCGGATGCCGAGGTCGAAGTGATCCCGCTGCGCCACGCCAGCGCCGCCGAGGTCGGGCGCACCCTGACCGCACTGGAAGGCGGTGCCGCCGCGCCGGGTGCGGCGACGGGAGCCAAGCTCATTGCCGACGAGCGCACCAACTCCATCCTGCTTTCCGGCGACCGCGCCGGCCGCCTGCGCCTGCGCACCCTGATCGCGCACCTGGACACGCCGCTGGACGGCGGCGAGAACACCCAGGTCGTGTATCTCAACTACGCCCGCGCCGAGGATATCGCGGTGATCCTCGAGAGCGTGGCCGGCACCCTGACCCGCCAAAGCGCCGACGGCGACAAGGGCAAGGCCGCCACCATCCAGGCCCACGGCGAAACCAACGCCCTCATCATCACCGCCGCGCCGGCCGTGTTCCGCGACCTGGCCGCGGTGATCCGCCAGCTCGACGTGCGCCGCGCCCAGGTGATGGTGGAAGCGGTGATCGCGGAAGTCACCGACGAGCTCGCCGACGAGCTCGGCGTGCAGTGGCAGAGCACCAATTTCGACGGCGAGCGTGGTTACATTGGCGGCACCAACTTCCCCGGTGCCGGTGGAGCTGTCGGCATTCTCGGTGCGATGGCCAATCCGATCAGTGCATTGAGCGGTAGTGGTGGCCTCAACATGGGCTGGGTCGGCGGCCGGGTGGAGGTCCCCGACGGCAAGGGCGGCACCATGACGCTGTTCCAGGTCGGCGCGCTGGTGAAGGCGCTGCGCGGCGATGGCCGCGCCAACGTGCTCTCGAACCCGTCCGTGGTCACGCTCGACAACACCGAGGCGCAGTTCAAGGTGGTGCAGGAAGTCCCCTTCCTCACCGGCCAGTACACCAACACCGGCACCGCCGGCAACCAGCCGACCAACCCGTTCCAGACGGTGGAGCGCAAGGACGTGGGCCTGATCCTCACCGTCACCCCGCACATCAACGAGGGCGACGCGGTGCGGCTGGAGATCAAGCAGGAAGTCTCGGCCCTGGCCAGCACCGTGGCCGGCGCGGTGGACCTCGTCACCAACAAGCGCGAGCTGTCCACCAGCGTGCTGGTGCCCGACGGCGGCCTGCTGGTGCTCGGCGGCCTCAAGCAGGAGGAAACCAGCGAGAGCAAGCAGGGCGTGCCCGGCATCAGCCGCATTCCCGTGCTCGGGCACCTGTTCAAGAGCCGCGCCGCCACCCGCAGCAAGCGCAACCTGATGATCTTCCTGCGCCCGATCATCCTGCGCGATGCGATCACCGAGGCCGCGGTTTCCAGCGAGAAGTACAACTTCCTGCGCGCCGAGCAGCTGCGCATGCGCGAGAACAAGGAGCTGCGCTACCGCGGCGACAACCAGCCGCTCCTGCCGGCGCTGGAAGACGCGCGCCCCGGTGACCTGTTCCGCCATCCGCCGCCGCTCGACCCGGCGCTGCCGGACGAGGCGCAGCCGCGTGACTGAAATCGCGCCCGTGCGGCCCGGCTTCGGTTTCGCCCGACGCCACGGTGCCACCGTCGTCGCGTTCGAGCCCGACGTCGCGCGCGTGGCCTGCCGCCCCGGCGTCAGGCCCGAAGTGCTGGCGGAACTGCGCCGGCTCGCGCGCCGACCGCTGCGGCTCGAACGGCTCGACACCGACGCCTACGAGCGCCTCCTGCGCTCGCTTTACGAAGGCGGCTCCGACGATGCCCTGAGCGCCGCCGCCGACGTGGACGGCGCGCTCGACCTCAACCAGATCGCCGACGCCCTGCCCGAGCCCACCGATCTTCTGGAAAGCGACGACGACGCGCCGATCATCCGGCTGATCAACGCCTTGCTCACCGAAGCGGTGCGCGAGAACGCCTCGGACATCCACATCGAACCCTTCGAGAACCGCCTGGTGGTGCGCTTCCGCGTCGACGGCGTGCTGCGCGAAGTGCTCGCGCCGAAAAAGGCCGTGGCCGCGCCAGTGGTCAGCCGCATCAAGGTCATGGCCAAGCTCGACATCGCGGAAAAGCGCCTGCCGCAGGATGGCCGCATCGGCCTGCGCATCGCCGGGCGCCCGGTCGACGTGCGTGTTTCCACCATTCCCGCCGGACACGGCGAACGCGTCGTGCTGCGCCTGCTCGACAAACAGGCCGGTCGGCTTGATCTGTCGCAGCTCGGCATGGATGCGACCACGACACAGCGCATCGATCAGCTCATCCATCGCCCGCACGGCATCCTGCTGGTCACCGGCCCCACCGGCTCGGGCAAGACCACCACGCTCTACGCCGCGCTGACGCGCCTGAACGACGCCACCCGCAACATCCTCACCGTGGAAGACCCGATCGAGTATTACCTCGACGGCGTCGGCCAGACCCAGGTCAATCCGCGCGTGGACATGACCTTCGCCCGCGGCCTGCGCGCCATCCTGCGCCAGGACCCGGACGTGGTGATGGTCGGCGAAATCCGCGACCTGGAAACCGCCGAAATCGCGGTGCAGGCCAGCCTCACCGGCCATCTGGTGCTCTCCACCCTGCACACCAACAGCGCCGTCGGTGCGGTCACGCGCCTGGCCGACATGGGCATCGAGCCTTTCCTGCTCAGTTCCTCGCTGCTGGGCGTGCTGGCCCAGCGCCTGGTGCGTGTGCTCGACCCGGCCACGCGGGAAAGCTACAGGCCCAGCGAAGCCGAGTGCGCCGCCTTCGGCAAGCCCTTCGATCCATCATTGCGCTTCCATCGCCCCGGCCCGGAAGCGGCGGGGCGCAATGCGGGTTACAAGGGCCGTACCGGCCTGTACGAGCTGATCGTCATCGACGAAACCCTGCGCCGCCTGATCCACGAAGGCGCGTCCGAGGCCGACCTGCTGCGCCACGCGCGCAAGAGCACCCCCGCGATGCTGGAAGACGGCTGGAACAAGGTCATCGCCGGCATCACCAGCGCCGATGAAGTGCTGCGGGTGACGCGCGACGAGTGAGGCCATCCGCGCAAGGCGATGCTTCAGCCGCCGCGTTCGCGCCGGTAGGCATTGACACCATTCACCAGCATCATCAGCACCTCGAACCGCGCCGGGCTCAGGCTGCGACGAACGATGGCGTTGCAATCGGCCCCGGCATCGCACTGGAAACCAGGGCTGTTGCAAAGCGTTACCGGCACATCAGCTGGAAAAGCAAGCTTTCAACGCCGTGAAGCTGCCGCTTCACAAAATCCTGCCGTCAGGAGTTGATGGCGGAGCCCAGACATGAATTGTTAGACCTCTGCCAGTTAACAGCCAATGAGGCAAGCAATGCACCAAGTGCCCATGCGGCCAATGCATTGCCACCGGTGGACAGCAAGCCAGTGATGCCCAGTGCTGCAATTACTGCGACGAGGAAGGCTGCGAATGATGGAAAGCTCTGGACACGAAGGATGCGAAGTGCGGCGTAATGGATGGCGAAGGCTACCAACAAGGCACCAAGGCCGAAGACGACAATGGAATCCCATAGTGCCAGTGAGAAGTCTTTGGGCATGGCAAGTGCAGCAGTGTACCCAAGCGCATAGATGGAGATGAAGTAGGTGGCAATACCGGAGATTGCACCAACTATTACGCTTTTGAACGAAAGCTGCATGTGTTTCTCCTGAGGTTTAACACTTGAGTTAAGCCGCGCCGCGAAGCGGCGTCGGCTTGGAGGGGGTGTCAGAAATTTTTAGTGTGGGCGGATTCAAGTCTCAAGTGCAACACTTTTCCTGATTAGCCCTGACCCTCAGCTGCCAGTCGCAGGATATGAGACGGTCGGCGCGCAGGATGCTGTCACCCGACCCTGCGAGGTGACGACCATGAGCATCAACCACATCCAGTTCCAGCCCGGCCTGACACTGAGTGAG